>Ga0101941_1000071_pt1 | contig 266362 bp, 263 predicted proteins | sample DewCreD2012metaG_3_FD_75242 | JGI IMG/M metagenome (GOLD analysis project Ga0101941, IMG submission 75242) | Hot spring sediment bacterial and archeal communities from British Columbia, Canada, to study Microbial Dark Matter (Phase II) - Dewar... ... | reverse complement strand
CTGGGACTTGGAGGTGGGGATGGTGGTGTTGCGGGGGATGATGGTGGTCATGATGCCCCCCAGCGTCTCGATGCCCAGGTCTAGGGGGGTGACGTCCAGGAGGAGGACCTCCCGCACCTCGCCCTTGAGGACGCCGGCCTGGATGGCGGCGCCCACCGCCACCACCTCGTCCGGGTTGACGCCCTTGTGGGGCTCCCGGCCGAAGAACTTGCGCACCGTCTCCTGGACCAGGGGCATGCGGGTCTGGCCGCCCACCAGGATCACCTCGTCCACCTGGTCGGGACGGAGGCCGGCCGTCTCCAGCGCCTCCCGGCAGGGGCCCAGGGTGCGCTCCACCAAGTCGGCCACCATCTGCTCCAGCCTGGCGCGGGTGAGGGTGCGCACCAGGTGCTTGGGGCCGCTGGCGTCGGCGGCGATGAAGGGGAGGTTGATCTCCGTCTGCATGAGGGTGGAGAGCTCCACCTTGGCCTTCTCCGCCGCCTCCTTGAGGCGCTGCATGGCCACCCGGTCCTGGCGCAGGTCTATGCCCGTCTCCTTGCGGAACTCGTCCACCAGCCAGTCGATGATGCGGTTGTCGAAGTCGTCGCCCCCCAGGAAGGTGTCGCCAGCGGTGGCCCGCACGTGGAACGTCCCCTCGCCGATCTCCAGGATGGAGATGTCGAAGGTGCCGCCGCCCAGGTCGTATACGGCGATGATCTTCTCCCCTTGCTTGTCCAGGCCGTAGGCCAGAGAGGCGGCGGTGGGCTCGTTGATGATGCGCAGGACGTTGAGGCCGGCGATCTCACCCGCCGCCTTGGTGGCCTGGCGCTGGGCGTCGTCGAAGTAGGCGGGGACGGTGATGACGGCCTCCGTCACCGGCTCCCCCAGGTAGGCCTCGGCGTCCATCTTCAGCTTCTGGAGGATCATGGCCGAGATCTCGGGGGGAGAGTAGGAGCGGCCGCCCATCCAGACGCGGGCGTCGCCGTTGGGAGCGGCGTCCACCTTGTAGGGGAGGAACTTGAGGGCCCGCTGTACCTCCGGGTCGTTGAACTTGCGGCCCATGAGCCGTTTGATGGAGAAGATGGTGTTCTCCGGGTTGACGATGGCCTGGCGCTTGGCGGGCCGCCCGACCAGCCGCTCCCCGGTGTTGCTCATGGCGACGACGGAGGGCACTATGCGCTCGCCCTCGGCGCTGGGGATCACCTTGGGCTCGCCGCCCTCCATGACGGCCATGCAGGAGTTGGTGGTGCCTAGGTCTATGCCGATGGCACGGCCCATCGCTCTCGCCTCCTCACGCTATCCGTTGGACTGGGACTCCTGTTGTGACGCCTGGCCCTCCTCCGCCGCCGGCTTCCCCTTGCCCACGATGACGAGGGCCGGCCGCAGGACACGGTCGTGCAGGGTGTAGCCCTTCTGGGCCACCGCCAGCACCTTCCCCTCCTCCCCCTCGGCGAAGTGGATGGCCTCGTGGAGGCGAGGGTCGAAGCTCTGGCCCTCGGCGGGGATCTCCCGCACGCCGGCGCTCTCCAGCACCGCCTGCAGCTTGCGGGCGATGAGGCGTATGCCGTCGAACCAGGTAAGGCCGGCCAGGCGGGCGTCCAGGCTGCCCAGGGCCCGCTCCAGGTCGTCCAGGACGGGCAGGATGTTGATGATGAGGGAGGCGTTGGCGTAGCGCTTCATCTCCTCCCGCTCCTGCTCCGCCCGCCGCTTGTAGTTGGCCAGGTCAGCCTCGGCGCGGCGCCAGTTGTTCAGGTAGCGCTCTGCCTCGGCCCGCGCCTCTTCCAGGCGGGAGCGTAGCTCCTCGGCCCGTTCGTCGGTGGCTGCCGGGTCCGAAGCGGCACGCTGCTCCTCCGTCACAGCTATCTACCCCCAGAATATGCTCATCAGTTCGTCCAGAAGGGAGGCCACGTAGCGCACCATCCCCACCGCCTGGCCGTAGCGGAGCCGGGTGGGCCCCAGCAACGCCACCTCCCCCTGGGGGCCCTCAGGCCCGCCGTAGCTGGCCACCACCAGGCTGAAGGCGTGCAGGGTGGCCTCCGGGTGCTCGCTGCCTATTATGATGCGCACGCTGCCCCGCGGCGGCCCCGGGAAGGGGAGGAGGCGGCCCACGCGGTGCCCCTCCAGGTAGTCCAAGAGGGGCAGCAGGCGGTCCCGCTCGGCGAACTCGGGCTGGCGCGCCAGGTCCCCTATCCCCTCCAGGGCGGCCGGCTCGCTCTCCGCCAGGTCCTCCCTCTCCATGAGGGAGGCAACGGCCTCCATGACTTCCTGCTCCACCTGGCCCAGCGCCGCCAGGCGACGGCGGATCATGGGAGCGGTCATGCCGGCGAAGCGGCGGCAGAGGGCGTGGGCCATCTCGGAGAGCCGCTCCTGATCCAGCCCCTGAGAGAGGGAGAGGATGCGCTGCCGCACCCGCGCCTGCTGGAGGATCACCACCAGCAGCACCAGCGTCTCCTGCAGGCGGACGATCTCCAGCCAGCGCAGTTGGGAACGTGGCTGGCGGGGCGCCGTCACCAGGGCGACGCTGTGCAGGTGGTGGGCCACCACCGCCGCCGCCAGGTGCGTCCAGTCCTCCAGCCGCTGCGACACCTGGTGGAACTGGTGGCGGATCATGCGCTGCGTCTCCCCCGTGGGGGCCACCTCCTGCATGAGCTGCTCCACGTAGTAGCGGTAGCCCTTGTCAGAGGGCACCCGCCCGGCGGAGGTGTGGGGCTGGCAGAGGTAGCCCTCGTCCTCCAGCCGCATCATCTCGTTGCGGATGGTGGCCGGGGAGACGGCCAGCCGGTGCTTCCGGGCCACGGTCCGGGAGGCCACCGGCTGGGCGCTGTCCACGTACTCCTCCACCACACAGCGCAGTATGGCAGCGCGGCGCGGCGTCAGCATGGCCATCCGCCTCTCGGTCTTTAGCACTCTCGAAGGGAGAGTGCTAATCCACTGTCACTTTAACATTTCGACAGCGGGCGAGTCAAGGCGAGGGGCCTTGTCAGAGGGGGCCGGGCAGTATATCCTATGAGCGGACCCCTGGGCCGTGAGCCCCTCTCCCCAAGAGGACCACCCCAGTCGACGAATAGGCGAGGTCATCATCGATGAGCATAGCGGAGCTCGAGAGCAAGACGCGTGAAGAGCTGCTGGAGGAGGCACGCTCCCTGGGCCTCACCGGCGTCACCGCCCTGCGCAAGCAGGACTTGGTCCTGCGCATCCTCCAGGCGCGGGCCGAAAGAGAGGGCAACTACTTCGCCGGGGGGATCCTGGAGATCACCAGCGAGGGCTACGGCTTCCTGCGCACCAACGGCTACAAGCCCAGCCCCAGCGACGTCTACGTCTCCCAGACCCAGATCCGTCGCTTCGGCCTGCGCACCGGGGACTACGTCATGGGGCAGGTGCGCCCCCCCAAGGAATCGGAGAAGTACTACGGGCTGCTGCGGGTGGAGGCCACCAACGGCATGGACCCGGAGGCGGCCAAGGGCCGCCCCACCTTTGACCAACTGACCCCCACCTTCCCGGACCAGCGCATAGACCTGGAGGCGGGCGATCCCAACCCCACCACCCGCCTCATCAATCTGGTGGCGCCGGTGGGGCGCGGCCAGCGGGGGCTGGTGGTCTCCCCGCCCAAGGGGGGCAAGACCGTCCTCCTGCAGCACATCGCCAAGGCCGTCCTCAACCGCTACGACGATATCCACGTCATGGTCCTCCTGGTGGGGGAGCGGCCGGAGGAGGTCACCGACTGGCGGCGCAGCGTCCAGGGGGCGGAGGTCATCGCCGCCACCTTCGACGACCCGGAGGACGTCCAGACGCGGGTGGCGGAGCTGGCGGTGGAGCGGGCCAAGCGGCTGGTGGAGGTGGGCCGGCACATCGTCATCCTGCTGGACGGCATAACCCGCCTCACCCGCGCCTACAACATCTCCCTCCCCCCCAGCGGCCGCACCCTCTCCGGCGGCCTCGACCCGGTGGCCCTGCATCCCCCCAAGCGGCTCTTCGGTACCGCCCGCAACACCGAGGAGGGCGGCTCCCTCACCATCATCGCCACCTGCCTCATCGACACCGGCAGCCGCATGGACGAGGTGATATTCGAGGAGTTCAAGGGCACCGGCAACTGGGAGCTGTGGCTGGACCGCCGCCTGGCGGAGCGCCGCTTCTTCCCCGCCATCGACATCTTCAAGAGCGGCACCCGCCGCGAGGAGCTGATGCTGGACGAGAAGACCTACCAGCGCATCACCCTCTTCCGGCGGGCCCTCGCCCGCATGGCCGAAGACCTGGCCGCCGAGGCCCCCTACGCCGGGGACGCCTCCATCCGCGTCACCGAGCGGGTGCTGGAGCAGCTCAAGAAGACCAAGAGCAACGAGCAGTTCCTCAGCCAGATAGAGCTCGTCCTCTGAGGCTTATTCCCTCCTGGCCAAGCGGCCCGCCAAGGGGCCCCGCCGCGCCCGGCCGCCTCATAACCGGTCAATTTGTGAAGGGGTTGACAAGCGCCACCCCGCCGGCAATAATGGGCAACAGTTTTTGCAAAAAGACCGGGCCCTGCCGGCGCGAAGGGAGGCAGACAGGGAGGAGGTGCGGAAGTCGCTGGGGCCGCCGTAGCGGAGGCCAGCCATTCGTCGCGACCGAAGCTTTCGGAGGGCCACCAGCCGAAGAGAGGTATCGGAGGGGAGAGGGGGAGCGGACAGGAGAGGGGCATACCCTCACCGGCACCGCTATCTCCTGCACCTCCTAGTCTTGGTGGCAGCCGCCGTGGCCGCCGTCCTGGGGATAGGCCACGGGCGGTTCATAGGCTCCACCCCCAGGACGGACAGCAAGGCCGTCAAGCTCCAGCTCACCGCTCAGTACGAGCCGGCCTACCTGAAGGTACCCATCATCGCCCGCACCGCAGACTCCCGCGCCAAGAGCCCGCCCCAAGAGACCGTCTCCACCCAGGAGCAGGCCCCGGCCCCTCCGCCGGCGCCGGAGCCCCCGCCGCCTCCACCGCCCCCACCGCCGCCCCCCAAGCCCCTCTTCTACACCCACACCATCCAGCCGGGGGACACGGTGACCAAGATCGCCCAGCAGTACGGCGTCTCCATCAACACCATCATCTGGAACAATCCGGAGGTAACCGAAGACCCGGACATGCTCATCGTGGGTAAGCAGCTCGTCGTCCCCAGCGCTGACGGCATCCTGCACCGGGTGAAGCTGGGAGAGACCCTGAGCGAGATCGCCGCCTTCTACAAGATCAGCGTCCAGGCCATCATCGACTTCGCCCCCAACGGCATCTCCTCCCCCGACATGATCCGCGAGGGGATGCAGATCCTGTTGCCGGGCGCCGAGCCGCCGCCCCCTCCGCCTCCACCGCCGCCGCCACCACCTCCCCCGCCGCCTCCGCCGCCGCCACCCGCCCCGGCGCCGGCGCCCCCGCCGCCGCCACCGCCCGCCCCCTCCAGCAGCGGCTTCATCTGGCCGTTCCGGGGGATGATCACCCAGTACTTCGGCGGCAGCCACAAGGGCATCGACATCGCCGGGCCAGCGGGGAGCCCCGTGGTGGCCTCGGCCAGCGGCCAGGTGGTCCTCGTGTCCTACGGCAACACCGGCTACGGCAACTACATCGTCATCCGCCACAGCGACCGCTTCCAGACCCTCTACTCCCACCTCTCCGCCATCTACGTGGGGATGGGACAGTGGGTGGAGGCCGGGCAGACCATCGGCGCCGTGGGCTGCACCGGCTGGTGCACCGGTCCCCACCTCCACTTCGAGATACGGGAGTGGGGGGCGCCGGTGGACCCCCTCATCTACCTGCCGTAGCCGCCCGGGCCGCCCCGGCGCTGGCGGAATGGGCCCGTCGCCGCGTGGCCGGGCGTCGGGGGCCGGCACCCGTCCTGAGGGGCAGCCTGCAGGGGTAGCCAGCGGGCCAGCGCCTAGTGGCGGTAGTCCAGCACCACCACCTGCGTCTCCTGGGGCAGGGTGCCGGAGGTGAGAGAGAGGCGGGGCTGAGGGTCCACCGCCGTCACGTCCATCTCCTTCAGGAAGCGGTCCAGAGGGTCCAGAGAGAGCTTGCAGGCCGGCGTGCGGTAGTGCATCGGCACCACCAGCTTGGGCTCCAGCAGGTTCACCACCTCCGCCGCCTGGGCGCCATCGATGGTGGTGTGGCCCCCCACGGGCACGAACAGGACGTCGACCCCGCTCAGCGCCTCCACCTGCTCCGGCGTGGGGATATGCCCCAGATCTCCCAGATGGCAGAGGACCAGTCCCTCCACCTCGAACAGAAAGACCAGGTTGGGGCCGCGGGCGGCCCCCTTGCGGCCATCGTGATAGGTGGGGATGGCAGTGACGAAGACGCCGGAGATATCGTACTCCCCTGGCCCGTCCAGGACATAGGGCTGGCCCGTCACCGCCGAGACGTAGTTGTGGTCCTCGTGCTGGTGGCTGACCGTGACGATGTGGGCGCTGGGACGCCCTATATTGTAGCCCGTGGACGGCGGACAGGGGTCAGTGACGATGACTACCTGCCGCGAGCGGAGGCGAAAACAGGAGTGGCCCAGCCAGCTTATCTCCATCCCCTGGCTACGAACCCCGGCCCTCAGGAGGAGCGGCGACGTCGCCAGAAGGCGATGGCAGCGATGGCGCCTCCCAGAGCGGCTACGAGGGCCAGGACACGGCCGAGTCCCCTCTTGCGTCCTTCTTGCTCCGCCATCTCGCCCTCCAGAGGTTGCCGTGATAAGAGACCGTGGGCGAGTATAGCAGAGGCCCTAGGAGGGGTCAACGAGCGGGCCCTCCCCCAGGGACGCCAGCTCCTCCTCGGAGAGCCAGACCCGCGCCTTGATAGTAGGCCGGCCCAGGGCGCGGGCCGCCGCCACCCGATGCCCCCCATCCGACACTCGCCAGCGGTAGGGGCCGCCGTCGGGCAGCCGGGAGAGTTTCACTGGCGGGAAGATATAGCCCCCCGCCATCAGCCGCCGGAACTCCTCCACCTTGGGGCGGCTCGTCTTGCGAGGAGCGATCTCCGCCAGCGGCACCTCCATGATCACCCTGGGCACCGCCCGCACCTCCTGTCTTCCACGTCGGGGGCCCCGCGCCCCGCCGAGGCCCTATATAAAATGTTAACATGTCTCTGCCGCTGCCCGGTTACCCGGCGTCTTGACACTGGCGAGAGGGCACCCCTAAGATGATAGAGGGCTTCGAGGAGCCCCTCAGGGGCTAAATGGGGACCAAATACATATTCGTCACTGGTGGCGTAGTCAGCTCCGTTGGTAAAGGTATCACCACCGCCGCCATCGGCCGCCTCCTCAAGTCCCGCGGCATCTCCGTAGTAATCCAGAAGCTGGACCCCTACCTCAACGTAGACCCCGGCACCATGTCCCCCTACCAGCACGGGGAGGTCTTCGTCACCGCCGACGGCGCCGAGACCGACCTGGACCTGGGCCACTACGAACGCTTCCTGGACCAGGACCTGAGCGGCCTCTCCTCCGTCACCGCCGGCCAGATCTACCAGGCCGTCATCGCCAAGGAGCGCCGGGGTGACTACCTGGGCCGCACCATCCAGGCGGTGCCCCACGTCACCAACGAGATCAAAGAGCGGATACGGGCGGTGGCCCGGGAGAGCGGCGCCCAGGTAGTGGTGGTGGAGGTGGGCGGCACGGTGGGAGACATCGAGGGCCAGCCCTTCCTGGAGGCCATCCGTCAGATGCGCAACGAGGAAGGCCGAGAGGACACCCTCTCCATCCACGTCACCTTCCTACCCTACCTGGCCACCACCGGCGAGCTCAAGACCAAGCCCACCCAGCACAGCGTGCGGGAGCTGCGCAGCCTCGGCATCCAGCCGGACGTCATCATCTGCCGCAGCGACCGTCCCGTGGGCGAAGACCTGCGGGAGAAGATCTCTCTCTTCTGCGACGTCCCCAAGCAGGCAGTGGTGCCCCTCCTCACCATGCCCACCATCTACGAGGTGCCCCTGGTGCTGGAGGAGGCCGGCCTCACCGACTATATCCTGCAGCGGCTCTGCCTCCCCTTCAGCCAGCGCGACCTCCACGAGTGGCAGGAGTGGGTCTCCCGCCTCAAGTCTCCCACCGGAGAGGTCAACATCTCCCTGGTGGGCAAGTACGTGGAGCTGCCGGACGCCTACCTATCCGTCCGGGAGGCCCTCATCCACGCCGCCGTGGCCCACCAAGTGGCCGTCAGCATCCGCTGGGTGCACGCCCAGGAGATGGAGCGGCCAGGGGCCGAGTCCCTCCTGGAGGACGCCGACGGCATCCTGGTGCCCGGTGGCTTCGGTGACCGCGGCATCGAGGGTAAGATACGGGCCGTCCGCTTCGCCCGAGAGCGGGGGGTGCCCTACCTGGGCCTCTGCCTGGGCATGCAGCTCATGGTAGTGGAGTACGCCCGCCACGTCCTGGGCTGGGAGGACGCCCACTCTACCGAGTTCGACGCCGACACCCCTTACCCGGTCATCTGCCTCCTGGCGGAGCAGGAGGGAGTGACGGAGAAGGGCGGCACCATGCGCCTGGGCAGCTACCCCTGCCGGCTGCGGCCAGGCACCCGCGCCCACGCCGCCTACGGCGCCGAGATGGCCAGCGAGCGCCACCGCCACCGCTACGAGTTCAACAACCGCTACCGGGAGGCACTGGAGCGGGCGGGGCTCATCGCCTCCGGGACATCGCCGGATGGCGGGCTGGTGGAGGTGTGCGAGATACGTGACCACCCCTGGATGGTGGGCTCCCAGTTCCACCCCGAGTTCCGTTCCCGACCCGGGCGCCCCCACCCCCTCTTCCTGGGATTCATCGGCGCTGCCATCCTGCGCTCCCAGGTGCGCACCGCCCCCCTGCTGGCCACCCAACCCCCCCTCAGCCCCTCCTGACCCGTGGCCGAGAAAGCCCTCCTCTTCCTGCACCTGCTGGCCAGCCTCTGGCTGGTGGCCGGGCTCACCGCCGTCATGCTGCCCCTGGTGCGGTCCTGGAGCGTGGAAGAGCTCTCCCTCCAGGTCCTGGCCATCGAGGAGGCGCACCACTACCAGGGCCTCCTCCTCATCCCCGGCACCGTGGCCGCCGGGGCCACCGGCGCCTTCTACTGGGCGCAGGCCGGCTACAACCTCTTCGCCACCGGCTGGCTGCTGGCCCTGGGCCTCCTCTACCTGCTGGTGCTGCTGGTCTGCCTGCCCCTCATCGGCATCGGCCTGCGACGGCTGCGGCTGGCCGCTCTCCAGGCCGCCCGGGAAGGCAGCCCCACCCCGGAGCTGGCGGAGGCCCTGGCCGACCGCGTCCCCCTCGTCTTCGGCGGCCTGGCCTTCCTCGCCCTGCCCGTGCTAGTGGCCCTCTCCGTCTTCGGGCCATGAGGGGCCGCCCCTGGCGGGCCGCCCCAGACGAAGGCTATACTACACGCCGACTAGGAGGAGGTGAGCCATGGCCCAGTTCCAGAACATCATCTACGAGAAGAAAGGGCGCATCGCCTATGTCACCCTGAACCGTCCCGAGCGACGTAACGCCATAGACCCCGCCACCAGCCGCGAGCTATACGAGGCCTTCCACGACTTCAAGGACGACGATCAGGTGTGGATCGCCATCGTCACCGGGGCGGGCGACGTCGCCTTCTCCGCCGGGGCCGACCTGATAGCCCTCTCTGAGGCCCGAGCCCAAGGGGGCCGGCCCGACCCGGGCGTCCCCTTCGCCGGCATCACCCGCGGCTTCGAGTGCTGGAAGCCCATGATCGCCGCTATAAACGGCTACTGCCTGGCCGGCGGGCTGGAGCTGGCCCTCTGCTGCGACATCCGCATCGCCGCTGAGCACGCCACCTTCGGCCTGCCGGAGCCCAAGCGAGCCATCATCCCCGGCGCCGGTGGCACCCAGCGGCTGCCCCGCGCCATACCGCTGGCCTACGCCATGGAGCTCCTCCTGAGCGGTGAGCGCTTCGATGCCCAGTGGGCGCTGCGGGCCGGCCTCGTCTCCCGGGTGGTGCCCAAGGAGCAGCTCATGCCCACCTGCGAGGAGGTGGCGGAGAAGATCCTGGAGTGCGGCCCCCTGGCGGTGCGGGCCGTCAAGCGGGCGGCCCTCCAGGGGCTGGAGATGCCCCTCGTCCAGGGACTGGAGCTGGAGGCCCGCCTCTCCGCGGAGGTCTTCCGCACCGAGGACGCCCGGGAGGGGCCGCTGGCCTTCGCCCAGAAGCGCAGGCCGGAATACAAGGGCCGCTGAGGACAGGGCCTCAGCGGCCCGCCAGGAAGGGAGGGAACGGATGGACCTGGCGGCAGAGCTGCAGAGGCAGACCAGGGGCCTCTTCCCGGAGCTGCTGGGGATACGCTTCCTGGAGGCCTCGCCGGAGGTGGTGCGAGCGGAGCTCTTCGTCCGCGGGGACGAGCTGTGCACGGTGCCGGGCATCATGCACGGCGGCGCCATCATGAGCTTCGCCGATACGCTGGGGGCGGCGGCCACCGTCCTGAACCTGCCGCCAGGAACCACCACCACTACCCTGGAGTCCAAGACCAATTTCTTCGCCCCCGCCACCACGGGCACCCGCCTGCTGGGGGAGTGCACCCCCCTCCACCGGGGCCGGCGGACCATGGTCTGGCAGACCAGGGTGACGCGGGAGGACGGGAGGCTCGTCGCCCTGGTCATTCAGACCCAGATGGTGCTGGAGGGCCAGGGAGGGACGGGCTAGTTCTCGCAGCGGTAGATGGGGTTGGTGGGCAGGCCGGCGTAGACCTCCATGCGGAAGTTCTCCATGTAGGGGAGCCAGGGGCGCCAGTCCCTGCGGCAGGCCTCCGCCGCCCGGCCCTCCCAGACAGTGGAGATGGCGGCGTCATTGACCAGCACGTAGGCGGCGGACCAGTTGACGCCGGGGCGCCGGCAATCGGCCCTGTAGACACGCAGCATCCCGGGCGTGGCCAGAACGCGGGGCAAGTGCACCTTGCGGAACCAGCGCTCGAACTCCTGGCGGACGCTGGGATCGATATAGGCCTGTACCACGATCACCGGCAGCCAACGCATAAGCTACCCCGTCCCGTGTCACCGCAGGACACGGCGCCCCTCCGGCAAGACCACCGGCGCCCCGCTAGACCGAAGGCCCTGGCGGGATATCCTCGCCCCTTATCGCCCGCACCACCTCTTCCAGAGCGGGCCCCATATCCTGGGAAGTATCCACCACCAGATGCGGCCCGTGGGGCCTCTCCACCCCCTGCCGCATCCGCTCGTACACCTCAGGGCCGGCATCGGACCAGTCCTCGCCGCCGCGGCCCTGGCGTCGGGCCTCCAGGCGCAGGCGGGCCAGATGCGGCGGCGTCTCCACCCAGACCACCACCAGACGCGCCCCGTAGCGTCGCGCCATCTCGCACAGGGGCCTGCGATGGGCCTCCCGCAGGTTGGTAGCGTCCAGCAGGGCCGATACCCCCTGCGCCAGGAGGCGTTCCAATACGGCGTGCAGGACCCGAAAGAGCCAGCGGCTCTCCTCGGCCGAGTAGACGGGCGTGGGGAAGAGGAGCTTGCGGAGGCGGTCGCTCTCCAGGACGGCCAGAGGCACCCGCTCCCGCAACCTCCTGGCCAGGGTGGACTTGCCGCTGCCCGGGAGCCCGGCCAGCACCACCAGGGCGGGGGGAGAGGAGGGCGGGGGCAGGGGGCCCAGGGCGGCCTCCACCCGCGCTATGTCCTCCGCCAGCTCCCGCGACGGCGCGGGGCCACCCCCGGCCACCGGCTCCGTATAGAAGGCCACCCCCACGAAGCCCGGCCCCACGTGCACGCCCATCACGGGCGTGAATTCGGTCACCAGCAGCTCCCGGGGATGCAGCAGCGTCTCCAGCCGCTCCGCCAGCTCGCGGGCCACCTCCGGAGCAGCGGCGTGCATCACTGCCAGGTGCAGAGGGCCACCGTCCCGTACCCGCTCCTGCGTCAGGGACACCAGCCTGTCCAGGGCCCGGCGGAAGGTGCGGACACGCTCCACCGGGCGCACCTCCTCACCCACCGCCTCTATGATGGGCTTCACTTGGAGGAGGGAGGCAGCCCAGTGGGCCACCCGGGGCACCCGCCCGCCCCGGGCCAGATAGCGGAGGGTGGAGAGCACCCCCAGGAGCTGCGCCCGCTCGCTCACCGCCCGCGCGGTCTCCCGGCACTCCTCCAGCCCCGCCCCGGCCGCCGCTGCCCGCGCCGCCGCCAGCACCGCCAGGCCGTGGGCCATGGCCAGGTTGCGGGAGTCCAGCACCTCCAGGGGGAAATCGGGCCGCTCCTCTTGGAAGAGGCGGGCGCCGCTCAGAGCGGAATCGTAGGTGCTGCTGAAGCGGGCGGAGAAGGTGATGCAGAGGGCAGCAGCGCCCCGCGCCGCCGCCCCCCGGAAGGCCTCCAGGAAAGCCCCCGGTGGGGGAGACGTGGTAGTGGCGTGCCCCCGTGCCTGCTCCAGCAAGGCATAGAAATCGCCCGGGGAGAGGGCGCCGTCCTCGTATGTCTGGCCGCCTAGATGCAGGCGGTGGGGGACGACGACGATGCCATACTCCCTCACCAGCTCCCCGGGTAGACAGGCCGAGCTATCCGTAATGATAACTGTATGGGACATGATCAACGATGATAAGTTATGAAGACCGTTACTTTTCCACACCACAGTATACCCGCCCCGCGAGCGTTTACAACCTTGAAACAAGAAAAAGTCTGCCGCCAGCGCCAGAGCGGCGGTGCGGCGGAGCGCTGCAGACCGTTGCCTCAAAGGAGAGGCGGTGCTATACTGTCGGCGAGACAGGGACAAAAGGCCCCGCGGTATGCTCAGCAAAGAGGAGAAGCAAGCCCTGATAAACGCTCACCGCGTCCACGACCAGGACACGGGCTCGCCCGATGTCCAGATAGCCCTCCTTACGGAGCGGATACGGCGTCTCACGGAGCACCTCCGGACCCACCGCAAGGACTTCCACTCCCGGCGAGGGCTCATGATGCTGGTCGGCCGCAGGCGGCGCCTCCTCCGCTACCTGCAGAGAGAGGACCCTGAGCGTTACCAGAAGACCATCTCCGCCCTGGGCCTGCGCAGGTAAACAGCGACACAGCTTGAGAGCCAGCGACAGAGCGAAGAGGTATCGCCTCCGGCGCCATACCGATGTGCGGCCGCCATCGCCCAGCCACAGCTAACAGAGAGGAGCGGGGAAAGGGATGAGGACCACCGTCCAGACCTTCCAGCGAGAGATCGGAGGGCGCACGCTGACCCTCCAGACCGGCCACCTGGCCCTCCAGGCCAACGGCGCCGTCACCGTCCGCTACGGCGACACGGTAGTGCTGGTGACCGCCTGTATGAGCAAGCCCCGGGAAGGGATAAACTTCTTCCCCCTCACCGTGGACTTCGAGGAGCGGCTCTACGCAGCGGGCAAGATACCGGGGAGCTGGTTCCGACGCGAAGGACGCCCCAGCACCCCGGCCATCCTCACCGCCCGCCTCACCGACCGCCCCCTCAGGCCCCTCTTTCCCAAAGGCTTCCGCAACGAGGTCCAGATCATCATCACCGCCCTGTCCGCCGACAAGGAGAACGACCACGACATCCTGGGCATCATCGGTGCCTCCACCGCCCTCGTCATCTCGGACATCCCCTTCAACGGCCCCGTAGGGGCCTGCCGCATCGGCTACATAGACGGGGAATTCATCGTCAACCCCACCTTCGCCCAGCGCAAGGAGAGCCGCCTGGACCTGGTGGTGGCCGGCACCAAGGACGCCGTCCTCATGGTGGAGGCGGGCGCCAACGAGGTGCCGGAGGAGATCCTGCTGGAGGCCATCGAACGGGCCCAGGAGGTCAACCGCGAGGTCATCGCCCTCCAGGAGGAGATGGCGGCCGTCCTGGGCCGCCCCAAGGCCGAATGGCAGGCCGCCCTGCCGGATCCCCAGGTGGCGGAGGCGGTGCGGGAGTTCGTCCGCAGCCGGAGCTGGGACCTGCTGGCCGCCGCCAAGGACGAGCGGGAGACGGAGCTGGAGCAGCGGCGGCAAGAGCTCCTGGCCGCCCTGGGCGAGACCTACCCGGCCGACCAGCTCCTGGCCGCCCTGGAAGAGGAGCTGCGGCTCACCGTCCGCCGCAAGATACTGGACGAGGGCGTCCGCCCCGATGGCCGCCGGCCGGAGGAGATCCGGCCCATCTCCGCCGCCGTGGGCATACTGCCCCGCACCCACGGCTCCGGCCTCTTCACCCGCGGCCAGACCCAGGTGCTCACCATCGCCACCCTGGGCTCCCTGGGGGAACGCCAGGAGCTGGACACCATAGAGCCCGAGGAGAGCAAGCGGTTCATCCACCACTACAACTTCCCCCCCTTCTCCACCGGCGAGGTGCGCCCCCTCCGGGGGCCCAGCCGGCGGGAGATCGGCCACGGCGCCCTGGCGGAGCGGGCGCTGGAGCCGGTGATCCCCAGCGAAGAGGAGTTCCCCTACACCATACGGCTTGTCTCGGAGGTGCTCTCCAGCAACGGCAGCACCTCCATGGCCTCCGTCTGCGGCAGCACCCTCTCCCTGATGGACGCCGGTGTCCCCATCAAGGCCCCGGTGGCCGGCATCGCCATGGGGTTGGTGACGGACGCCGAGGGGCGCTACGCCGTCCTGACGGACATCGCCGGCCTAGAGGACGCCTTCGGCGACATGGACTTCAAGGTGGCGGGCACCGCCGCCGGCGTCACCGCCCTCCAGCTAGACATCAAGCTCACCAGCGGCATCCCCATGCCCGTGCTGCGGGACGCCCTGCAGCGGGCGCGGGAGGCCCGCCTCTACATACTGGAGCGCATGCTGGAGACCATTCCCGAGGCGCGGGCCGAGCTCTCCCCCTACGCCCCCAGGATGTACCGCATCCAGATCCCGGTGGAGAAGATAGGCGCCGTCATCGGCCCCGGGGGGCGGGTCATCCGCTCCATCATCGACGAGACGAAGTGCAGCATCGACATATCGGACGACGGCACCGTCTTCGTGGGCTCCCCCAGCGAGGAGGCGGCCCGCCGGGCCATCGAGATCATCGAGGGGCTCACCAAGGACGTGCAGGTGGGGGAGATCTACACCGGCCGGGTCACCCGCCTGACCAGCTTCGGCGCCTTCGTAGAGATCCTACCGGGCAAGGAGGGGCTGGTCCGCACCGAGGAGCTGGCCGACTACCGGGTGCACCGGCCGGACGAGGTGGTCCGCGTGGGCGACGAGGTCATGGTCATGGTGACGGAGGTGGACCAGTTCGGGCGGATAAACCTCTCCCGGCGGGCCGTGCTGGAGGGACGCCAGCCGGGGGAGCTGCCCCAGCGGCCCCAGCAACAGCAGCGCCCGGGGCAACGGCCGCCGGGACGCCCCCAGCAGGGCCGCCCCCGCGGCGATGGCCGCCCCCGCCCTGGCGGCGGCGGACGCCTGCCGCCAGGGCCGCCCCCGCAGCGAGGGGGGGCACCCCGCCGCGGCCCGGACGTGCCGCCCCCGCCGCCCCCGCGGCCGCCATCCTTCCGCTGACAGACAGGGGCCATGGCCATCAAGGTGGCCATAAGCGGCGCCGGACGCATGGGGCGGGAGGTGCTCCTGGCCCTGGTGCGGGAGCCGGAGATAGAGCCGGTGGCCGTCCTCTCCCGCTCCGCCCGCGAGGAATACCTCTCCCTCCCTGACAGCTCCGGGCTCATACCCTTCGGGGCGGAGCCGCGGACGCTCTTCCAGCGCAGCCAGCCGGACGTGGTGGTGGACTTCACCCACGCCGAGTGGACGCCCCGGGTGGCCCAGGCCGCCCTGGAGGTGGGCGCCCGGCTCGTCATCGGCACCTCGGGGCTGTCCGGGGGCTTCCTGGAGCAACTGAGGGAGGAGTGTCAGCGCCGGGGCCTGGGGGCCATCGTCGCCCCCAACTTCGCCATCGGTGCCGTCCTCATGGTCCACCTGGCGCGGCTGGCCGCCCGCTACTTCGAGACGGCCGAGATCATCGAGCTGCACCACGACCAGAAGGCGGACGCCCCCTCCGGCACCGCCCTGGCCACCGCCCAGGCCATGACGGAGGCCCGCGGCAGCCCCTTCCGCCGCCCGGAGACGCAACGGGAGAACCTGCCCGGCACCCGCGGTGGAGAGCTGGGCGGCGTCACCATCCACAGCGTGCGCCTGCCGGGGCTGGTGGCCCACCAGGAGGTCATCCTGGGCGGGCCGGGACAGACCCTCACCATCCGCCACGACTCCACCAGCCGGGAGTCCTTCATCCCCGGCGTCCTCCTGGCCATACGGGCGGTACGGGAGATGCAGGGGCTCGTCGTGGGACTGGAGCGAGTCCTGGGCCTGGAGTGAAGGGGCGGCGCCCCGGGGGACGGAACGTGGCGGGCAAGACCATCGTCGTCCTGGGGGGAGGCGTGGGCGGCCTGGTGGCCGCCAACCGCCTGCGCCAGCTCCTGCCCCGCCAGCATCGCGTCCTGCTCATAGACCGCAGCGCCATCCACGCCTTCGCCCCCGCCTTCACCTGGGTGATGACGGGAGAGCAGAGGCCGGCCCGCATCGTGGGAGACCTGCGACACCTCCAGCGCAAAGGGATAGAGGTGGTGCTGGCCGAGGTTACGGCCCTGGACGTGGAGCGCCGGCGCGTCTATCTGGGGGACCAGGGATACGTCTATGACTACCTCGTCCTCTCCCCCGGCGTCGAATACAGCACCGGCGACATCCCCGGCCTGGGCCAGGCCTGGACCTTCTACTCCCTGGACGGGGCCGAGGCCCTGGCGGAGGAGCTGGCCAAGCTCCAGGAGGGGCGCATCGTCATCCTCATACCGTCCGTCCCCTACAAGTGCCCCGCCGCCCCCTATGAGGGGGCGCTGCTGCTGGACTACTACTTCCGCCGCCGCGGCCGCCGCCACAGCGTAGAGATCGCCATCTTCACCCCGGAGCCCTACCCCCTGCCGGTGGCCGGCCCGTCGGTGGGGGAGCAGGTGCTGGAGATGCTGGATCGCCGGGGCATCCGCTTCACCCCGGGCGCCCGCGTCCGGGCGGTGGACCAGGAGGGGCGCAGGATAAGCTTCGCTGACGGCAGCGAGGCCCCCTTCGACCTCCTCATCGGCGTGCCGGTGCACGGGGCGCCCCGCCTAGTGCGAGAGGCCGGGCTGGTGGGCCCGAGCGGCTGGATTGAGCCCGATCCCTACACCCTGACCACCGCCTGGGAGGGCGTCTACGCCCTGGGAGACGTCACCCACATACCGCTGGCCCACGGGCTACCCCTGCCCAAGGCCGGCGTCTTCGCGCATGGGGAGGCGGAGACGGTGGCCCGCAACATCGCCGCCGAGATTGAGGGCAGCCCCCAGCGCTGGGCCTTCGACGGCCACGGCCAGTGCTTCCTAGAGACGGGCTACGGCCGGGCCGCCCTCGTCCAGGGAGACTTCTTCGCCGAGCCCGCCCCCAGGGTGGAGCTGCGGCGGCCTGGCCGCTTCTGGCACCTGGTGAAGGCCGGCTTCGCCCGCTGGTGGCTCTGGCGCTGGCTGTAGCGGCCGCCTAGCGGCCAGGGAAGAGGGGCCGCCGCTTCTCGGCGAAGGCCCTGGCCCCCTCCTGCATGTCCTGAGTGGCCAGCAGGGCCAGGATCAGCTCCGTCTCATGCTGCAAGGCGTGCCAGAGGGTGGACTCCGCCCCCATCTGCAGGCTGGACTTGTGCATAGCCACCGCCACCGGCGAGTTGGCCATGATCTCCCGGGCCACCTCCCGCACCGCCTCCATGAGCTGGGCCCGCGGCACCACCTTGTTGACCAGCCCCAGCGCCAGTGCCTCCCGGGCAGTGATGCGCCGCGCCGTAAAGGCCAGCTCCTTGGCCCGCGGGAGGGGCAGCAGGCGGCTTATGCCGTAGGTGATGCCGCCGGTGATGGTCATGCCGATGCTCGCCTCCGGGAAGCCCAGGCGCGCCTCCTCCGCCGCGTAGGCGAAATCGCAGATGAGGGCCAGCTCCAGGCCGGCGCCCAGCGCCCAGCCGTTGACGGCGGCGATGACCGGCTTGGGCATCCGCACGATGTCCAGGGAGACCTGCTGCAGCAGGAGGGTGATCTCCCGTACCGCCATCATGCTGCCGCGGCCGGCCAGCGCCTCCTCCATCAGGCGGGCCACCTCTTTGATATCGTCGCCAGCGCAGAAGACGTCCCCCACGCCGGTGATGACGACGACGCGCACCTCCTCGTCCCCGCCCAGCTCCTCCAGCACCCGGTGGAGACGCTCCCAGCCGGCCCTGGGGAGGGCATTGCGCGCCTCCGGCCGATCCAGGGTCACGGTGGCGATGCCCCCGTCCCTGGCCACTGAGACCCACTGCTCGGCAGTCATGATCCCTCCTCTTGCTGTAGGCCCGCACAGACCCCGACGTTGGGGCCATGGTAGGGCCCGGCCCGGCCTCCGTCAACGCCGAAGGCCCGCCCTTGCCACCCCTGGGGGCATCGGTTAAGATGGAGCCACGTGACCGACTCCTCCACCCCCGGCGATACGAGATGGGCCGCAAGCTGAACGTAGCCATCGTCGGCGCCACCGGCCTGGTAGGCCGGGAGCTGCTGAAGGTCTTCCAGGAGCGGGACTTCCCCATCGGCAGCCTGCGGCTGCTGGCCTCAGCCCGCTCCGCCGGCGCCCGCCTCCCCTTCGGCGACGAGAAGATCGTGGTGGAGGAGACTGCCCCGGACTCCTTCCAGGGGGCGGATCTGGTCTTCTTCTCCGCCAGCAGCCAGGTCTCCCGGGAGCTGGTCCCCCACGCCGTCAGGGCGGGCGCTGTCGTCATCGACGACTCCAAGGCATGGCGGCTGGAGCCCCACGTACCGCTGGTGGTGCCAGAGGTGAACGCCGAGGCGCTCCAGGGCCACCAGGGCATCATCTCCACCCCCAACTGCGAGGTGACGCCCCTGGTCCTCTGCCTGTGGCCCCTCCACCAGCGGGTGCCCGTTCGGCGCATCATCGTGGATACCTACCAGTCCGTCTCGGGGACGGGCTACGCCGCCATGCAGGAGCTGGTAGAGCAGGCCAAGACCGCCCTGGCCGGCCAGACGGCCGAGCCCCAGGTCTACCCGCATCCCATCGCCTTCAACGTCTTCCCCCACGTGGAGGACTTCCAGGAGGACGGCTACACCAAGGAAGAGGCCACCATAGTCCACGAGACCCGCAAGCTGATGGGGGAGCCCTCCCTGGCCATCTCCGCTACCTGCGTGCGGGTGCCGGTGATGATAGGCCACAGCCTGGCCGTCCACGTGGAGTTCCAGGGGGCCCTGGACCCCAGGGAGGCGCGGGAGATACTCATAGAGGCGCCCGGTGTCCAGGTACTGGACGACCCCGGCCGCCACCTCTACCCCACGCCCCTGGCCGCCGCCGGCGCCGACGTGGCCATGGTGGGGCGGATACGGCGCAGCAGCGCCAGCGAGAACGGCCTGGCCCTCTGGATCGCCTGCGACAACCTGCGCAAGGGCGCCGCCCTCAACGCCGTGCAGATAGCCGAGGAGCTGCTGGCCCGCAACCTGATATAAAAGAGACTCCAGGGAGGTGGAGCTATGGAGATCGGCAGGTTGCTGACGGCTATGGTGACCCCCTTCGACGACCAGGGCCAGCTCGACTACGCCCAGGCGAGACGGCTCGCCCTCTCGCTCCTGGAGTCGGGGAGCGATGGCCTGGTGGTGGCGGGCACCACCGGTGAGTCCCCCGTCCTGGAGCACGAGGAGAAGTTGCGCCTCTTCCGCGAGGTCAAGGAGGCTATAAGCGGACGGGGCGCCCTGGTGGCCGGCACCGGCACCAACAACACCGCCGAGACGATAGAGCTCTCGCGGGAGGCGGAGCGGCTGGGGGTGGACGCCCTCCTCCTCATCACCCCCTATTACAACAAGCCCAGCCAGGAGGGGCTCTTCCAGCACTTCCGGGCCGTGGCCGAGGCGGTCAACATCCCCTGCATCCTCTACAACATACCCGGCCGGACCAGCGTCAACCTGGAGGCCCAGACCACCCTGCGGCTGGCCCAGATAGACAACATCATCGGCATCAAGGAGGGAAGCGGCGACCTGGTCCAGGTGACCCGCATCACGGCGGCGGCCCCGCCGGGCTTTCTGGTCTGGAGCGGCGATGACGCCCTCACCCTGCCCATCATGGCCGTGGGGGGCTATGGCGTCGTCTCCGTCGTCTCCCACCTGGCAGGCGTGCAGTTCAAGGCGATGATGGAGGCCTACCTGGCGGGCCAGGTGCAGGAGGCGGCCCGCATCCACCAGCGCCTCCTCCCGCTGATGACCATCCTCCTCACGGCCGCCCCTAACCCGGTGCCCATCAAGTACGCCCTCAACCAGATAGGGTTCCGGGTGGGCCGGCCACGCCTCCCCCTGGTGGAGCCAGACGAGGCGGCGGCCCAGCGCATCATGGCCGAGGTGCGCAAGGTCACCCTGGACCTTAAGGTGCCGGTGTAGGGGAGCCTCCCCACCGGCACAGAGGCGCCGCGGACCACAGACCTAGCCCAGGAGAGGGGAGATGGGCGCCTCCGCTCAGGATAGACCACAGCTCAAGGCCCTGGCCTTCGACGCCTACGGCACCCTGTTCGACATCCAGAGCCTGGCCACCACCGCCGAGGAGCTCTTCCCTGGTCACGGCCAGGCCCTGGCCCAACTGTGGCGCACCCGCCAACTGGAGTACACCTGGCTCATCAGCCTCATGGACCGCTACGAGGACTTCGGCCGCATCACCCGCCGCGCCCTGGCCCAGGCGGCCAAGCTCCTGGGCCTCCCCCTGGACGAGGCGGCCGCCCTGCGCCTCATGGAGGCCTACCTGCGCCTCCCGCCCCACGGGGACGTCCCCGGCGCCCTGGAGGCCCTCGGCCAGCGCTACCCCCTGGCCATCCTCTCCAACGGCTCCCCTCAGATGCTCCAGCCACTGCTGGAGAACGCCGGACTGGCCCGGCTCTTCACCGCCATCCTCAGCGCCGACGAAGCCGCCATCTACAAGCCCAGCCCCCGGGTCTATATCCTGGCCTGTCATAGGCTAAACCTAACGCCAATAGAAATCGGCTTCGTCTCTGCCAACCCCTTCGACGTGGCCGGGGCCAAGAGCTTCGGCTTCTGGGTCTGCCGCATAGACCGCGCGGGCGTTCCCCTGGAGGAGCTGCCCGGCCAGCCCGACCTCACCGTGCCAGACCTCACGGCGCTAGCCCGCCACCTGGGGGCCTGACGCCCTGCGCCCGGGCCCGAAGCAGGGGCCGATATCCGCTCAAGACGTCTCCGGCGAGGGCGGTAGGGAGGACAGGACGACGGCAGCAGGGGAGGGCGCCTGACCCCAACGAGGGCTACGACTGCTCCCGCTGGGCCAGGAAGCGCTCCCAGCGCCGGCGCAGGACGGACTGGCCCCAGCGGTAGCCCAGGGCATCCCCCACCGTGTTGGCCAGGTTGGCGAAGAAGACGTAGCTGAAGGCCAGAATGCCGAAGAGCCCCAGCACCGTCCACCAGTGCACATCGAAGAGGGCGATGGGCAGCAGAGAGAGAACGATCCCCGCCACCAGGCCAGCATAGGCCACCGTGCGCACCACCAGCCCCTCGCGGAAGCGCTGCGCCTCCACCATGGCCAGCAGCTCCAGCGGCAGCCGCTCCGCCGGCGGGCGCTCCGCCGTGGCCAGGCCACAGTGGGGGCAGACCGCCTCACCCTGGCGGAGGGGATGATAGCAGCCCCCGCAGAAGCGGCCAGTGTTGGGCGCCCGCCCCTCCAGCATCTCCTGCACCGCCTCCAGGAGCCGCTCGGAGGGGAGGGGTCGCTGCGGAAGACGGGTCACGCTCATCCTGCCGGACTCCAGTGTAGCGCCGTCGCTCCCCTGGCCCAAGGGCCGACGTCCGGCCCTCACACCGGCTGGAAGGAGAAGGCGTGATTGGCCAGGAGCGCCGCGGCGAAGAGGATCCCCAGGGAGGCCAGCAGCACCAGGGCGCTCAGGAGCATCGTCGCCCGGCGCGCCCGGGCCAGCTCCGGCGAGGGAGGGCCGCCCGCGGAGGCCTCCATCAGCCGCAACTGGCGCGGCCCCACCACGAAGGAATGGAGGGCCGTCAGAATCACCGCCAGCCCCAGCAGGGACATCTTGGTCACGAAGATCCAGAGATAGCGCAGGTCAGGGTTGAAGACATCGAAGCCATCGTCTATGCGCTGGAACAGGTTGCTGATGCCGCTCAGCACCAGCACCACCAGGGCAGCGCCGCCCAGCCAGCCGAAGCGCTGCGTCAGCACCCGCAACGCCCTGGCGCAGGCGGGAGGCTCCAGCGCCCGCAGGGCGGGGATCACCAGCACCAAGAAGAGCTGCGGCCCCACCCAGGCGGTGGCAGCCACGATGTGCAGCCAGAAGGTGATGGTGCTGGTCACCCCAAGCCTCCGCCTCTACAGGACCTCCTTGATGACGATGGCCTGCTCCCGCTCCGGCCCCACCGATACCAGATGCACCGGCACCCCCAGCAACTCCTCGATGCGGCGCACGTAGGCCTGGGCCCGCGGCGGCAGGTCAGCGAAGCGACGCACCCCTGAGGTGTCCTCCAGCCAGCCCGGCAGCTCCTCATACACGGGCTGGACGCGGAAGAGGGCGGAGGTGCTGGCCGGGAAGGAGTCCATCACCTGACCGTCCAGACGGTAGGCGGTGCAGACGCGTATGGTATCGAACTGGTCCAGCACGTCCAGGCGGGTGAGGGCCACCGCCGTCAGGCCGTTGGCCCGCGCCGTGTAGCGGGAGGCCACGGCATCGAACCAGCCACAGCGACGCGGCCGGCCCGTGGTGGCCCCGTACTCCGGGCGGGGGCCGGCCTCCCGCAGCCGGTCGCCCAGCTCGTCCGTCAGCTCCGTGGGCATAGGGCCGTTGCCCACGCGCGTCATGTAGGACTTGTACACCCCCACCACGGCGCTCACCTGCGTGGGGCCGATGCCCAGCCCCAGGCAGGCGCCCCCGGCCAAGGAGGAGGGGGTAGAGGATGTGACATACTCGTAGGTGCCCAGGTCCAGGTCCAGGAGCGCCCCCTGCGCCCCCTCTAGGAGCACCATCTCCTGACGGGCCAGCGCTTCCTGGGCCAGGAGGGCCGTGTCCGCCACGAAGGGCCGCAGGCGGGCGCCGTACTCGGCATACTCGTCGAAGATGGCCTCCGCCTCCAGGGGCGGGGCGTCATACAGGCGGGTGAGAATGGCGTTCTTGACGGGGAGCACCTTGGCCAGCCGCTCCCGCAGCGCCTCCGGGTCCGCCAGCTCCACCATGCGCACCCCCAGGCGGCCCACCTTGTCCACAAAGGTGGGGCCGACGCCACGGCCGGTGGTGCCGATGGCCCCCTTGCCCCGCATCTCCTCCTCCAGCCGGTCCAGGAGGGGATGCCAGGGCATGGTGACATGAGCGCGGTCGCTGACGAAGAGACGCCCCCGCACCCTCACCCCTCGCTCCTCCAGGGACTGGATCTCCTCCAGGAGCACCCTGGGGTCCACCGCCACCCCCTGGCCGATGAGGCAGAGCTTGTCAGGGTAAAAGATGCCAGCGGGCACCAGGTGCAGGCGGAACTCACCCAGAGAGTTGACGATGGTGTGGCCAGCGTTGCTCCCTGCAGAGTAGCGGGCCACCACCTGGGCCCGCTGGGCCAGCAGGTCCACCACGCGTCCCTTGCCCTCGTCCCCCCACTGACCGCCCACTACCACCACTGCCGGCATACGTTCTCCTCCTCGTCCGCCCGCTAGGATAGGCCCTTCGAGGCCGCCGCGCAGTATAAGGGCAGGGCTAGTAAGGGTCAAGGCCCAGGTTGTCCCAGTAGCTACACGCCTCTTACCATATCCCCGAGGGACACCAGCCAGGAGGGGAGAGAGGATGGCCAGGGAACGGCTCGTAGTCATCGGTGGCGACGCAGCGGGGATGAGCGCCGCCAGCCAGGCCCGACGCCGCCGGCCGCCGGACGACCTGGCCATCACCGTCTTCGAGCGCAGCCCCCACGCCTCTTACGCCGCCTGTGGCATACCCTACTTCGTCGGCCAGGTGGTAGAGAGGGCCCAGAGCCTCATCGCCCGCACGCCGGAGGCCTTCGCCAAGCAGAGCATAGAGCTCCACACCCGCCACGAGGCCCAGGAGATAGACCTGGAGCGACGACGAGTGCTGATCCAGCCCCTGGACGGCGGCGCCCCCCGCTGGGAGCCCTTCGATCACCTGCTCATAGCCACGGGCGCCGTCCCCATCAGGCCGCCCGTCCCCGGCATAGAGGCCAGCGGCATCTACGGCGTCAGCACCCTGGAGAGCGGCATCGCCGTGCGGGAGGCGGTAGATCGGGAGGGGCCGCGGCGGGCCGTCATCGTCGGCGGCGGCTACATCGGCCTGGAGATGGCGGAGGCCCTGGTGCTGCGGGGCCTGGAGGTCTCCCTGGTGGAGAAGGAGCCCCAGGTCATGAACACCCTGGACGAGGATATGGCGGCGCTGGTGGCCCAGGCCCTGCGCGAGGCCGGCGTCCGCCTTTACCTGGGCGAGGCCCTCACCGGCTTCGAGACGACGAACGGTCGCCTGCAGGCCGTGGTCACCGAGGCCCGAACCCTGCCGGCCGATATCGTGGTCCTGGGGCTGGGGGTGCGGCCCAACACGGAGCTGGCCAGGGCCGCCGGCATCCCCCTGGGCGTGCGAGACGCCATAGTGGTCAACCGCCGCATGCAGACGAAGGTGCCGGGCGTGTGGGCGGCCGGCGACTGCGCCCAGAGCTTCCACCTAGTGCGCCAGGAGCCCACCTTCATAGCCCTGGGGACCGTGGCCAACAAACAGGGACGGGTGGCCGGCATCAACCTGGGCGGCGGCTACGCCACCTTCCCCGGCGTGGTGGGCACCGCCATCAGCAAGATATGCCAGGTGGAGGTGGCCCGCACCGGCCTCCAGGAGCGAGAGGCCCGGGAGCTGGGGCTGGAGTACGTCACGGCCCGCATTGAGGGCAGCAGCCGCGCCGCCTACTACCCGGGCGCCGGCCGCATCACCGTCAAGCTGCTGGCCGAACGGGGCAGCGGCCGCCTCCTGGGGGGCCAGATCGTGGGGACGGAGGGAGCAGGCAAGCGCATAGACATCATAGCCACCGCCCTCCACGCCGGCCTGACCGCCCAAGAGATGGTCAACCTAGACCTGGCCTACGCCCCGCCCTTCTCCCCGGTGTGGGACCCCGTCCTCATCGCCGTCCGCCAGCTCCTCACCGCCCTGGGCGAGTGAGCGACGCTTGACAGGCGGGAGCCAGCGGCCTACCTTTTGGGCCAAAGGAGAGCCACAGCGGGAGGAGCGGAAATGAGCGACATCGCGCTGCCCATCGGCAAGAAATTCCGGAGCCAGGGCCGCACCCTGGGCGAGGGCGACTTCACCCTCCTCACCAACCTCACCTGGACCTTCGACACCATCCACTCCGACGCCCAGTGGATGAAGGAGAACAGCCGCTTCGGCGAGCGGATCCTGGCCGGCCCCTGCGTCCTCAGCGTCGCCATCGGCCTGGCCAGGACGAGCCGCATCTTCGACGTCTTCGCCGAGAACGGCCTGCGCATCATCGCCCTCCTGGGCTTCGAGGACGTCCGTTTCACCGCCCCCGTCCTCCCCGGGGACACCCTGCGCGTGGAGAGCGAGATCGTAGAGGCGCGGCCCAGCAGCAAGGAGAACCAGTACGTCATCAAGGTGATGGACACCGTCTACAAGCACACCGGCGAGCGCTGCATGTCCGCCGTGCGGGCCATGCTCTTCGAAAAGGTGCGCTAAGGCCTCAGCGGCCCCGCTTGGAGGCGGTAGGGGCCGGCGGCCCCGGCAACAGCAGCCGCCGCAACGACGGCCAGGGCAGACGCGCCACCATGCTCCCCAGCCAGGGATAGGCCAAACGGCGCATACCCAGCGCCACCGGTATACCCAGCAGGGAGACGGCTGCCCCCGCCGCCGCGTCCAGGAAGTAGTGGTTGGCGGTGATGGTGATGGCGAAGACCTGGGACGCCGGCAGGAATATGCCCACCGGCACGGCCAGCCAGCGCAGAGGCGTCTCCCAGAAGACCCAGATGATCCCCATCCCCAGCAGCAGGTCCCAGCCGAAGTGCAGGCTGGGCATGGCAGCATAGGGATTGACGAAGGCCGTCGTCTCCTGCGTCTGATAGGCGTAGCCCAGATAGACCTGCATGGTGTCCACGAACTGCGCCACATAGGGCGGCGGCGAAGGATCGAACTGGGCGGCCAGCTCCGGCAGCAACCGCGGCGGCGCCACCGGATGCACCCAGTAGACGATGAGGGCCAGCGCCCCCGAGGCCAGAAAGGCGTCCCGCAAGAGGGTATAGCGCTCCCGCCGGAAGTAATAGCACCAGATGCCGAAGGCGATGATCAGCGGGAAATGGAGCCAGAAGTAGATGATGTTGAAGGTCTGGACCACGAAGAGGTCCTGAATGGCCCAGCGGTGGAGATCGTCCTCCCAGAAAAAACCCAGCCGGCGCTGCAGGTCTATGATCTCCAGGGCGTTGAAGTAGGCCGCCTCCGGCCGGTCCACCACCGCCCCCCGCACCGCGAAGTAGGCCAGAAAGCCCCCGGCCACCAGCAGGGCCTCGAACAGGTCCCGCCGGCTGAAATGGCCGGCCACCCTGTGCCACCAGGCGACCAGACCGACCGACCGGTCAGAAGACATAGCCCTAAACGGCCACGATAGAGACCGGGACTGCCCGCCGCCTGAGACGCCGCCAGAGGCGGGGGCCCTGCCGCTGCCAGAGCCTGGCCAGCCCCAGCCCCAAGAGGGCCACCACCGCCCCCGCCACTATGTCCAGGATGAAGTGATTGGCCGTGGCCACGATGGCCACCGCCATGGCCAGGGGCATCATCACCGCTACCGCCCGCAACAGAGGATTGCGGGTAGCCTCCAGAATGGCCAGGGCCAACAGCAGGTTCCAGGCGAAGTGCAGACTGGGGAGGGCGGCATACTGGTTCACCAACGCCGCCGGCTGGCTGTCGTAGCTGATGTGAGAGAAGGCGGCCACCGTATCCACAAGACCGTAGGGCCAGGGCAGGAGCCGGGGCGGCGCCGTGGGCAGGAAGGTGAAACAGAGCAGGCCGATGCCGCCCGCCAGGAAGAAAGCGTTGCGGTACAGGACGTAGATGGGCCGGCGGAAGAGGAACATGGCCAGTGCCACTATGCAGATGAGGGGCAGGTGCCCGTAAACGTAGATATAGTTGAAGATGTCCACCAGCACCTGGCTGGTCAGCACCACCCCCTGCACCTGGCGCTCCCAGAAGAGGCCCAGCGCCCGCTCCAGCTCCACGATGCGGATAGCCCGGGAGACCGCCTCCGGGGCCCGGCCGTCCACCATACCCCGCACCACGTAATACACCAGGTAGGCCACCACTACCAGGGCCAGGTCCCAGGCCCCGCTACGGTGCGCCAGCCGCCAAGACCTTACGGCGACTCGTGCCGTCTGCTGCCACATACCGACAGAATAGACCCCTGAGATCCATTAAACCACCGTCACGACCTCAATAGCAATCGCCACCACTTCTGGCCAATATTACAAATGCCGGTCACTTCACCCCATTACGGAGGGGCGCCAGGGCCATCGCCCTTGTCCGGCGCTGCAGGCAGCCCTATCATGGCCGGCGAGGCCACCACCGACGGGAGGAGAATGCCATGGAGATACGGGTGCAGGCAGGGGACATCGCCACCGTCGCCGCCAAGGCCATCGTCGTCAATCTATTCGAGGGGGTGCAGCAGCCGGGCGGCGCCACCGGCGCCGTGGACCGCGCCCTGGGTGGCGCCATCAGCCAGCTCATCCAGGAGGGAGAGATCAAGGGCAAAGAGGGAGAGGTCACCGTCCTCCACACCCTGGGACGTCTCCCCGCCCCGCGGGTGCTGGTGGCGGGGCTGGGCAAGCAGGAGGAGTTCAACCTCCAGAAGGTGAGAGACGTCACCGCCAACGTCCTCCGCCAGGCCCGCCGTCTGGGGGCGGAGACGGTAGCCACCGTCGTCCACGGTGCCGGCGCCGGCGGACTGGAGCCGGAGGCCGCCGCCCAGGCCATCGCCGAAGGGGCCGTCATGGGCCTCTACCGCTTCCGTCGCTACAAGAACAGCGGCGACGACGAGAAAGAGCTCAGAGAGCTGACGCTGGTGGAGTTCGACGCCAGCAGGACGGAGGCCCTGCAACGGGGAGTGGAGCGGGGGCGCATCCTGGCCGAGGCCGCCAACCACACCCGCGACCTGGCCAACGAGCCCGCCAACATGCTCACCCCCAGCGAGCTGGCCGAGCGGGCCCGCGCCCTGGCCGCCGACGCCGGCCTGGAATGCGAGGTCTGGGGACGGGAGGAGATAGAGCGCATGGGTATGGGCGCCCTCCTGGGGGTGGCCGCCGGCTCCACCCAGCCCCCGCGCTTCATCATCCTCCGCTACCGCGGCCGGCCCGATAGCCAGCGCACCATCGGCCTGCTGGGCAAGGGGATCACCTTCGACTCCGGCGGCATCTCCCTCAAGCCCGCCCAGGGGATGGAGGAGATGAAGGGGGACATGTCCGGCGGCGCCGCCGTCATCGCCGCCATCTGGGCGCTGGCCAAGCTGCGCGCCCCCATCAACGTCGTCACCATGGTGCCGGCCACCGAGAACATGCCCTCCGGCTCCGCCACCAAGCCGGGCGACGTCCTGCGGGCCCGCAACGGCAAGACCATCGAGGTCATCAACACCGACGCCGAGGGACGCCTCATCCTAGCCGATGCCATCTGCTACGCCAGAGAGCTGGGGCTCTCGCCCATCATAGACGTGGCCACCCTCACCGGGGCCATGGCCATCGCCCTGGGGCCGGCCGCCACCGGCTTCTTCGCCAACGACGAGGCGCTGGCCCAGAAGATGATCGCCGCCGGCGAGGCGGCGGGCGAGCGCATGTGGCGCTTCCCCATCATAGGCGAGTACCGGGAGATGCTGCGCAGCGACGTGGCCGACCTGAAGAACGTGGGCGACCGCTACGGGGGCGCCATCTCCGCCGCCGAGTTCCTCCGCTATTTCGTGGAGGACACCCCCTGGGTGCACATAGACATGGCCCCCACCGACAACGTGGACCGGGACAAGGGCATCTGGGTAAAGGGGGCCACCGGCATCCCCACCCGCACCCTGGTCCACCTGGCCCTGTCCCTGGATAGTTGACCTCGAATTACCAGTGTGGCATTATTGGACAGTTGACCTCGAATTACCAGTGTGGCATTATTGGGGACGGCAAAAAGATAGCGTTCTGATTACTCAAACTAAGGAGGGGGTAGTATGTCTGAAATTGTAGCGATATATCCCCTCCACAAAATTTCGGCGGAAGACCTTGAAAACCTTCATCAATCCGTCCAGAGCTACGCTATCTTAAAGGGCGATTTTATTCTTGCTTCGGGCCTCACGAGCAAGTATTACTACGATGGGAAGAAGATACTTCTAAACCCCAGGTGGGCCTGGGCTGTAGGACGTGCGTTCCTTAGGCCTGTTCTCGATTCCGGGGCTGAGGCAGTAGGCGGGCGAGCAACAGGAGCTATCCCGGTTGCTGTAGTCATAAGCTTGGCCGCTTATCTCATATCTGGGAAAGAGCTGCCAGTTTTCTATGTGCGTGAACGTCCCAAGGGGCATGGTACAAGGGATTCTTTTTCCTCTGCGGTTTTCCAGGACGGAAAGCCCCTGCTATGTCCTGGACGGAAGGTCGCCATCGTTGATGATGTAGTGACGACTGGGGGATCCGCGCAGGAGGCGGTTGAGGCTGTTGAAGACCTTGGGTGTAAGGTTGTCTTCGTTGGAGCTGTCGTAGAGCGCCATGAGAGGGGTGGTAGGACATTCAGTGAGCGCGGCTACCCCTTCTTCCGCCTTTTCTACACTGACGAGGACGGACAGCTCCACGTGGCCCCGGAGGCCCTGGCCGGCCTCCAGGACACCTGATCTCTAGGCCCGCCGGGCCACCACCAGCAGCCAGTTGCGGGGGGAGCTCTTGATCCCCAGCTCGGCGAAGGTCTCCCGCACCGCCTCCTTCAGGGCGACGCTCCCTGCCTCCAAGGGAACGCCCGGCAGGACGCCCTCGATCCACAGGGAATATTCGCTGATGTCCTCGAAGCTCTCCAGGGGCATCTCCACCCGCACTATCTCCCGGTGGTGCACCCGGAAGCCGTTGGCCTCCAGGAGGGCCAGATACTCCTCCTCCGAGAGGCGCTCCCGGGCCGGGGTGCGGGCGTCGCCAGGGGTGAGGCCGTAGCGGGTCTTCAGGTGACGCATGGCCTTGATGAGCCAGCGCCGATAGAACTGGTGGGCCTCCGGCGGCTCCGCCCCCTGATAGAAAGAGGTGTTGAAGGCGAAGCTCCCCCCGTCCTTCAACGTGCGGTAGACCTCCTGCAGCACCCGCGTCTTCTCGCGCACCAGATGGATGGCGTTGCAGAAGACGACAGCGTCCACCGGCCGCTTCACCACCTGCGACAGGCGCTCCGCCCCACCCTGCACGAAGCGGACCACCGCCCCGGAGACCTGGGCCAGGTTGCGGCGGGCCACCTCCAGGGCAGAGGTGGAGGGCTCCACAGCTATCACCTCCGCCCCCCGGCAGCCGGCCACCTCCTCCACCAGGAGACGGGTGACCGCCCCCGTGCCGGCGCCCAGGTCCACCACCCTCTGGCCAGGACGCAGACTCACCAGCTTCACCAGCCGGCGGTTCACCTCCTGGTAGAAGGGGTGGCGCGCGAACTTCTCCAGCGTGAACTGTTCAGTGGTCATCGGACCTACCCCCTGCGGTCGAGCAGCCCTGCTACACGGTCCAGGATACGCCAGGCCACCTCATACTTGGAGAGCAGAGGCAGCTCCTCCTGGCCCCCTTCCTGGTCAAGGATCACCACGCGGTTGGTGTCGGCGCCGAAGCCAGAGCCCGGGGCGGTGACATCGTTGGCGACGATGAGGTGGACGCCCTTCTCCCGCAGCTTCTGGCGGGCGTTGGTTATCAGGTCGTCGGTCTCGGCGGCGAAGCCCACCTTCACCAGGTGGGTGGCCTCCCGCAGCTCGCCCAGGATGTCCGGGGTGCGGACCAGCTCCAGGGTGAGCCCCTCCGTTCGCCGCTTGACCTTGTGGGGGATGACGGTCCTGGGCTGATAATCGGCCACGGCGGCGGCCATCACCAGGGCGTCCGCCTCCTCGCAGGCCTCCAGCACGGCATCCCGCATCTCGACCGCCCGCCGCACCGGCACCAGACGCACGCCGTAGGGGGCGGGCAGGGAGACCGGCCCGCTGATGAGGGTGACCAGGGCGCCCCGGTCACGGGCCGCCTCCGCCAGGGCGTAGCCCATCTTGCCCGAGGAATGGTTGCCCACGTAACGGACGGGGTCTATGGGCTCCTGAGTGCCACCGGCCGTCACCACGATGCGCCTCTCGACCAGGTCGCCGTAGCGACGCCCCAGCACGCCACGGACGGCGCCCAGGATATCGTCCCGCTCCGCTAGGCGGCCCGCCCCCACGTGGCCAGAGGCGAGACGCCCCACCTCCGGCCCCACGACGACGGCCCCCCGCTCCCGCAGGCGGGCCACGTTGGCCTGGGTGGCCGCGTTCTCCCACATGTGGGAGTCCATAGCGGGGCAGACCACCAGGGGCGCCCGGGTGGCCAGGGCGGTGAGGGAGACCAGGTCCTCGGCCAGGCCCAGGGCCAGGCGGGCGATGGTGGTGGCGGTGGCCGGCGCCACCAGCAGGAGGTCCGCCTGTCGCCCCAGCTCCACGTGCAGCTCGGCAGTGCCGGAGGAGACATCGAACATGTCCACGTGGGCGGGACGGCCCGTCACCGCCTGGAAGGCCAGGGGCGTCACGAAGCGAGTAGCCGCCTCCGTCAGGACGGCGTCCACCAGGGCGCCCGCCTGGGCGAGCTGGCTCGCCAGGTCCACCGCCTTGTAGGCGGCGATGCTGCCGGCCACGCCGAGGACGATGCGGCGCCCCTCCAGGTTATACATGCCCCTCGCCCCGGTTCATCTCGTAGATCAGGCGCAGGCCGATGAGGGTGAGGTCCGGGTTCACATGGTCTATGACGGGAGTCTCAGCGGCGATGAGCTCAGCGTAGCCGCCGGTGGCCACCACTTGAGTGTCCGGCCCCAGCTCCTCCTTGAAGCGGGCCACCAGTCCCTCCACCAGCCCCACGAAGCCGAAGAGGATGCCGGACTGCATCGCCGTCACCGTGTTGCGGCCGATGGCCGCCTTGGGGCGGGCCAGCTCCACCCGATAGAGCTTGGCGGCCCGCTGGAAGAGGGCCTCAGCCGCGATGCCCAGCCCGGGGGCGATGGCGCCGCCCAGGTACTCCCCCTCGCGGTTGATGGCATCGAAGACGGTGGCGGTGCCCAGGTCCACCACTATGAGGGGCGGGCGGTAGAGGTGGATGGCGGCCACCGCGTCGGCCACGCGGTCGGCCCCCACCTCGCGGGCGGAGTCGTAGAGGATGGGCAGGCCGGTGCGGACGCCCGCCCCCACCACCAGGGGGCGGACGCCCAGGTAGCGGCGACATATCAGCTCAAAGGTAGGCTCCAGGTCCGGCACCACAGAGCAGATGACGGCCGCCTTGACCTGGTCCGGCCCCACTCCCTCGTACTGGAGGAGGTTCAGCATGAGGCTGCCGTACTCGTCCGGCAGGCGACGGACGTCAGTAGCGAAGCGCCAGGTGGCGCGCAGACGCGCCCCCTCGAAGGCGCCGACAGTAACGGTGGTGTTGCCTATGTCTATGGCTAACAACATGGCGGCCGCGCCGGGGCTCCGTCATTATAGCCCAGCGCTATAGCTACCACAAGAGGCGTAGGGTCGGTGTCGACAAGCCGTGAATTTTTCTCCCGGGAGTTGTCATAAACCATGTTGAAAGGCCGTAGCTGGGCGTGTTAACTTGCCACTTGCGTCACCCCCCACCGAGACAGTCCCATGAGCGACGAGGCTGCCCGCAAGCTTTGGGAGACCGTCCTGGGCCAGCTACAGCTTCAGGTGACCCGGCCCAACTACGATACCTACCTGCGGGACACCACGGGCCTGGAGCTAACGGCTGAGCACTTGGTGGTGGGCGCGCCCAACGACTACGCCGCCGCCTGGCTCTCCACCCGCGCCCTGCCCCTCATCTCCAGCACCGTCAGTCGCGTCCTGGGGCGGCGGGTGGAGGTGACCTTCCGCGTCCATCAGCCCCGCCCGCGGGACTCGGCGCCCTCCCCCCTCTTCCGCTCCACCCCCCTGCCCGGCGGGGAGCGCTCCGCCCCACGCTTCAACCCTCGCTTCATCTTCGAGCGCTTCGTGCCGGGGGAGAACAGCCAGCTCGCCTATGCCGCCGCCCAGGCGGTGACGGAGAACCCTGGCGAGCTCTACAACCCCCTCTATATCTTCGGCGGGCCGGGCATGGGCAAGACCCACCTCCTGCACGCCATCGGCCACCGCCTCATCGCCCAGGGGAAGCGCGTCCTCTACGTCACCGCCGAGCAGTTCACCAGCGACTTCGTCACCGCCCTGGGCCAGCGCCGCGTCGACGAGTTCCGCTCCCACTACCGCCAGCTCGACGCCCTCCTGGTGGACGATGTCCACCGCCTGGTGGGCAAGGAGCGGACGCAGGAGGAGTTCTACCACACCTTCAACACCGTCTACCTGGAGCGAGGGCAGATCGTCCTGGCGGCGGACCGTCCGCCCCACGCCCTCACGGGGCTGGACGCCCACCTGCGCTCCCGTTTTGAGGGGGGGCTGGTGGTAGACATCCAGCCCCCCAGCCCCCAGACGCGGCTGGCCATCCTGCGGGCCAAGTCCCAGGAACAGCGCATCGACCTCCCGGAGGAGGTGGCCTGCTACCTAGCGGAGCTGGCCAGCCGCAACGTGCGGGAGCTGGAGGGCTACCTGAACCGTGTCATCGCCTACGCCCGCCTCGTCCAGGCGCCGGCCATAGACCAGCGGGTGGCCCAGGAGGCCCTCGCCGCCCTCTCCCACGCCAGCCCCCTGCAACCGCCCACCGCCGAGACGGTCATCCGCACCGTCGCCCAGTTCTTCAACCTCTCGCCCCAGACGCTCTCCAGCAAGAGCCGTTCCAAACTCCTGGCCGACGCCAGGCACATCGCCATGTACCTGCTGCGGGAGGAGTGCCAGCTCTCCCTCAAGGACATCGGCCGCCTCCTGGGCAGCCGCGACCACACCACCGTCATACACGCCATCCGCAAGATCGAGGTGCTCCTGCGCACCGACCCCCTCCTCCGCCGCCAGGTGGGCGAGATCCGCTCCATCCTCTCCTCCGGCCAGGCCTTCAACCAGGCCACCGCCTGACGCCCACCCCTTCCCCACACCCCCATCCACAACTTCCCCCAACCCGGCCCATTTCCCATTCCCCGGTCTCCACATCTCCCATAATGACCGATAGATCTCCTGCTACCCGACTGGATGCCGGGGCTGGCTATAATGGCTTGTGATGATCGATAGAACGACGCTGTGGGTAAAGGCCGGCGATGGGGGGGACGGCTGCGTCTCCTTCCGGCGGGAGAAGTTCGTCCCCCGCGGTGGGCCCGATGGCGGCAACGGGGGCGCAGGGGGCAACGTCTATCTGGTAGCCGATCCCCATCTGCGCACCCTGGAGCGGGCGGCCATCCAGCACCGCTATGAGGCGGAGCGGGGCCAGCACGGCCGTGGCGGCGGTATGCACGGTCGCAAGGGGGAGGACGTGTACGTCCCGGTGCCGGTAGGGACGCTGGTCCACCGGGTGGAGGAGGACGGCAGCCTCACCTTCCTGGGCGACCTGGACCGGCCGGGGAAGGCCCTGCTGGTGGCCCGTGGCGGGCGGGGCGGCCTGGGGAACGCGGCCTTCGCCACCCCGACGCGGCAGGCGCCCCGCTTCGCCCAGAAGGGGGAGCGGGGGGAGGAGTGCCGCCTCCAGCTAGACCTGAAGCTACTGGCCGATGTGGGCCTGGTGGGGATGCCCAACGCCGGCAAGTCCACCCTCCTGAGCGCCCTGACCAGGGCGCGGCCCAAGATCGCCGACTACCCCTTCACCACACTGGAGCCCCACCTGGGCGTCGCCCGGGTGGACCGTGACCACGAGCTGGTGCTGGCCGATATCCCGGGCCTCATTGAGGGGGCGTATGAAGGGAAGGGGCTGGGGCTGGAGTTCCTGCGCCATGTGGAGCGGACGCGGGCCCTGGTCCACTTGGTGGACGGCTCCCGGCCCGACCCTCTGGCCGACTACGAGGTGGTGAACCGCGAGCTGGCCCGGGCCCCGGGCGATCTCATGACCAAGCCCCAGGTAGTGGCCGTCAATAAGCTGGACCTCCCCGAGGTGCGGGAGCGCCGGGCAGAGATAGCCTCAGCCTTTCGCCGGCGCGGCCTGGAGGTGGCCTTCATATCGGCAGCCACCGGCGAGGGGACGCGGGAGCTGCTCCTGGAGGTATGGCGTCGCTTCTTCGCCGTGGCCCCCTCCCGACCGCAGGAGGCGGAGGAGATGGAGGAGGCGCTGCGGCGCGAGCCCCGCTTTCGCGTTCGTCGGGAGAACGGGGCCTTCCGCGTGGAGGGACGCGACCCTGTCGGCCTGGCGGAGATGATGCCCTTGGAGGTGCCGGAGGCCCGTCGGGAGTTCTGGCAGCGGCTGAGGCGCATGGGCGTATGCAGCGCCCTGCGAAGGGCCGGCGCGCGCCCCGGTGACGAGGTCCGCTTCGGTCAGCTCTCCCTGGAGTGGGAAGGTTGAGGATAGGTGTCCTGGGGGGCACCTTCGACCCCGTCCACCTCGGCCATCTCATACTGGCCGAAGAGGCGCGGGAGGTGCTCTCCCTGGAGCGCTTGCTCTTCGTGCCGGCCGGGATGCCCTGGCGGAAGACGGGGCGCCCCATCTCCCCCGCCGAGCACCGCCTGGCCATGCTTCGTCTGGCCCTGGAGGGCTCCCCGTTCGAGCTGAGCACCCTGGAGGTGGAGCGGCCCGGGCCCTCCTACACGGTGGACACCCTGCGGGAGCTGCACGCCGCCTTCCCGGCCGCCAGCCTCTACTTCATTATGGGCTACGATGCCCTCCTCGATCTGCCCAACTGGCACCAGCCGCAGGAGATAGTGCGCCTGGCCCTTCTGGCGGTAGCGCGGCGGCCGGGCGCGGAAGACTCCCTGGAGGAGCTGGAGCGGGAGCTGCCCGGGGTGTCCGGCCGGCTGGTGTGGGTGACGATGCCACCCATCGGCATCAGCGCCAGCGACATCCGCTCTCGGGTGAGGGCGGGCCGCTCCGTCCGCTATCTGGTGCCGCCCGGGGTGGAGGAGTACATCCACCGCCATCGCCTCTATCGCCAGGACTGAGGTTCTCATCTACAGGATGTAGGTGAGGCGGACGCGGGCGCCCTGGGCGGCGGCCCAGCGGGCGATCTCGGCCAGCTCTTGGAGGCGGTCGGCCAGTCCTGGGAAGTCGGCCGTCAGCTCCTGGAGGCGGGGCGTGAGCCGTATGGCCTCTGCCGCCTGGGCGGCCGTCTGGGCTAGGGGCCCCGGCTCCTGCCAGAGGCGCTCCAGCTCGTCCAGGTCTTCCGGGCCCTCTGGCTCGGCGCTGCTGAAGCGCAGGAGGGGGGAGAGGTCTATCTTCATCTGGCGCTTGAGGATGGCGGCCGCCTGGGCCAGTTCGTGCTGGGCGCCGTAGCGCTCGGCGGCGGCGAAGGACATGAAGTAGACGAGGGGGGCCGTGTCGCCCCGGAAGTCCAGGGGGCACGGCTCCTGCGCTGTCGTCTCCACCAGGATCATGGTCATGGGCATCCCCGGGGCTCGACCCCTGGCCTATGGTAAGGGGGCTCTGACAGGGGCGAGGAAGGGGCCCCCTACACGTCCAGGTTGCGGACCTGGTGGTAGTGGCTCTGGATGAAGCTCTTGCGGGGGCCCACGTCCTCACCCATGAGCTGGCTGAAGACCTGGTCCGCCAGGACGGCGTCCTCCACCGTGACCTGGAGGATGGTGCGGCGCGCCGGGTCCATGGTGGTCTCCCAGAGCTGCTCCGGGTTCATCTCGCCCAGGCCCTTGTAGCGCTGGACCTGCACCGTCTTGCCGTCCTTGAGCCGCTTCAGGTAGTCGTCCTTCTCGCGGTCGGAGTAGGCCCAGAACTGTTCCTTCCCCTTGCTGATGCGGTAGAGGGGCGGCTGGGCTATGTACAGGTGTCCCCCTTCTATGAGGGGGCGCATGTTACGGAAGAAGAAAGTGAGGAGGAGGGTACGGATGTGGGAGCCGTCCACGTCGGCGTCGGTCATGATGATGACGCGGTGGTAGCGGAGCTTGGCGGGTTCGAAGGAGTCGCCGAAGCCGGCGCCCAGGGCGGTGATGATGGCGCGTATCTCCTCGTGGCCCAGTACCTTATCGGGGCGGGCCTTCTCCACGTTGAGCACCTTGCCCCGCAGGGGGAGTATGGCCTGGAAGCGGCGGTCGCGCCCCTGCTTGGCGGAGCCGCCGGCGGAGTCCCCCTCCACGATGTAGAGCTCGCGTCGGCGGGGGTCTTTCTCCGAGCAATCGGCCAGTTTGCCGGGGAGGGTGGTATCCTCCAGGGCGCCCTTCTTGAGGACGAGGTCACGCGCCTTGCGGGCGGCCTCCCGGGCGCGGGCGGCGGTAAGGCATTTCTCAATGATGCGGCGGGCCGGCGTGGGGTGCTCCTCCAGCCAGCGAGAGAGCTCCTCCGCCACTGCCGACTCCACCTGCCCCTTCACCTCGGCGTTGCCCAGGCGGGTCTTGGTCTGCCCCTCGAACTGGGGCTCCGGCAGCTTGACGCTGATGACGGCGGTGAGCCCCTCCCGGACATCGTCGCCCGTAAGGTTGGCCTCGTCGTCCTTGAGGAGCTTCTGGCGGCGGGCGTAGTCGTTGAGGACGCGGGTGAGGGCGCTGCGGAAGCCGGTCAGGTGGGTGCCGCCGTCTATGGTGTTGATGCAGTTGGCGAAGGCGTAGGTGGAGTCGCTGTAGCCGTCGTTGTACTGGAGGGCGACCTCGATGATGGTGCCGTTGACGGCTCGCTCGAAGTAGAAGGGCTCATGGAGGACCCGCCGGTTGCGGTTTAGGCGCTGGACGAAGCTCCTGATGCCGCCTTCGAAGTAGTAGTTGGCCTGACGGCCGCTGCGCTCGTCCTCCAGCCGTATCCATACCCCTTTGGTGAGGAAGGCCATCTCGCGGAAGCGCTGGGCCAGGGTGTCGAAGTCGAATTCGGTGCTGGGAAAGATGTGGGGGTCGGGGCGGAACCAGGTGGTGGTGCCGGTCTCGCCGGGGGAGGCCTCGCCCACTATCTGGACCTCACCGTTGGGGCGACCGCGGCTGTACTCCTGGCGGTAGACCTTGCCGTCGCGCCGCACCTCTACCCATAGCCGCTCGGAGAGGGCGTTGACCACGGCGGCGCCCACGCCGTGGAGACCGCCGGAGACCTTGTAGGCCTGGTGGTCGAACTTGCCGCCGGCGTGGAGCTGGGTCATCACCGTCTCCAGGGCGGAGCGTCCGGTGCGTGGGTGGACGTCCACCGGGATGCCGCGACCGTTATCCTTCACCAGCACGCCGCCCTCCCGGTCTATGCGCACCTCGACGCGGTCGCAGAAGCCGGCCATAGCCTCGTCTATGGAGTTGTCCACTATCTCGTAGACCAGGTGGTGGAGGCCGCGGGCGTCCGTGGAGCCGATGTACATGCCCGGCCGGCGGCGGACCGCCTCCAGCCCCTCGAGGACCTGGATATCGGCGGCTGTGTAGGAGCTAGACGGCTTATCGCTCATGGGCCTCCTGTGGCAGAAAAGAGGGTTCTCTGACCATTTTAGCACATATTATCGGCTGGCGCAGGGGCAGCCCGGCGCCTTCAGCGCCTTTCCCTATCCTCGCACGGGGGCAGCGGGCGGTCGCTGGCCCATCCCTTCGGCCCGGGCCACCGTCAGGAAGACCAGGGCGGCCGCCACCTGGGCCGCCAGGGAGAAGACGACGAGGGTGGGGATGGAGAGGTCATACAGGAGGCCCAGCAGGGCGCTCCCGGCGAACCAGGCCACTCCGCAGACGGAGTTGAAGAGTCCGAAGCCCAGCCCTCGCCGCTCCACCCGCACCATGGTGGCCACCGCCGCCCGCAGGACGGACTCCTGGGCGGCCATGCCGGTGCCCCACAGGGCCATGGCCAGACCCAGCAGGAGGGGTTCGCCTCCGCCGAAGACGAGGAGGGCGAAGGGGGCGGCCAGGAGGGCGGAGGCCGCCACCACCAGCAGCCCTAGCCGATCGAACAGGCGGCCCAGGGCCAGGGCGGCCACGGCATCCACTCCCATGGCCATGGTGTAGAGCAGGGGCACCCAGGAGGCGGCCAGCTCTCCCTCTCGCTCTAGGTGGAAGGCCACTAGGGGGAAGTCCACGTAGCCGGCGGCCAGCAGCCCGGCGCCCAGGAGATAGGCCCAGAAGCGGCCGGGCAGGCGGCTGGCCTCCCCCTGGGCGGACGACGTCATCTCCATCTCCACCGTGCGAGGATAGCGCGTGCGGGCCACCAGCAGGATGCCCAGGCAGGCCAGGGCCGGCAGGAGGAGGAGGGCGAAGGCATCCCGGTAGACGCCGCCCAGGTAGAGGACGAGGGCCACCAACAGGGGGCCGGCCACCGCCCCCGCCTGGTCCAGCGCCTCGTGCAGGCCGAAGGCCCAGCCGAAGCCGATGCGGCTGGCGGCGTGGGAGAGCATCAGGTCGCGGGCGGGGGCGCGCAGGCCGCGGCCGGCTCGCTCCGCCACCATGAGGGCCGCCGCCACCTGCCAGGTGCCGGCCAGGGCCAGGGCGGGGACGGCCAGCAGATTGAGGGCGTAGCCGAAGAGGGCTATGGCCCAGGGGCGGGCCAGGCGGTCCGAGAGGTAGCCGGAGCCCAGGCGCAGGCCGTAGCCCACCATCTCGCCCAGGCCGGAGAGGACGCCCACGGCGGCGCCGCTGGCCCCCAGCAGCGCCAGGAAGGGGCCGACGACGCTGCGCCCCCCCTCATAGGTGGCGTCCGCCAGCAGGTCGGCCGCTCCCAGCAGCAGGACGAACTGGAGGGCCATCCCCATGGGGGCCAGTCTGGGCAGGGGGGAGAGGGGGGCGTCCCGCGGAGGTTTCTCTGCCACCGGCGGTTTCCCTACAATTAGGGCCGTGCGATTGCCCTCGGGACTAGTATCGGCCATCCTGGTGCGACGGCTCAACCGCTTCGCCGTGGAGGTGGAGCTGGAGGGAGAGCGGCTGACTGCCCATCTGGCCAATTCGGGACGTCTGCAGGAGCTGATGCTGCCAGGCGCACCCGTGCTGCTGCTCCCTCGCCGGGTGGCGGGGCGGAAGACTGGCTATGACCTGCTACTGGCGGAGGTCGGCGGCGTCTGGGTCTCCGCCGATGCGCGGCTGCCCAACCCTCTCTTCCGCGAGGCGCTGGAGGAGGGGCTGCTGGCTTCTCTGGCGGGCTACCGGGTGGCCAGGGCGGAGGCCCCCTTCCAGGGGGTTAGGCTGGACTTCTTGCTGCAGGGGCCGGAGGGGCCGGCCCTGGTGGAGACGAAGTCGGTGACGCTGGTGCAGGAGGGGCTGGCCCTCTTCCCCGACGCCCCCACGGAACGGGGGCGTCGGCACCTGGAGGCGCTGACGGCGGCCCGTCGGCAGGGGCTGGGGGCGGCGGTGGTCTTCGTGGTGCAGCGGGAAGACGCCCTGGCCTTCGCTCCCCATCGCGGCGCCGATCCCCGCTTCGCCCGTGCCCTGGAGGAGGCGGCGGGAGCGGGCGTCCTGGTGCTGGCCTACCGCTGTCTGGTCACCCCCTGCCAGGTCTCCATCGTGGCTCCCGTCCCGGTGGAGCTGTGAGGAGGAGAGCATGCTGGAGAGGCTGAGACGGCTCTGGGGAGGCGAGGGGGCGGGGCCGGGCCCCCTGCCGGAGGTCTCGCTGCAGCCCATCGGCGTGGTGCGGAACGGGGTGCGGCAGCCCCGGGCCGAGGGCTGGGAGGGTGTGGAGAGCCGCATCGTCCTGCGACGGGAGCTGTCGCCGGCCCTGCTGGGCCTGGCCGATTACTCCCACGTCATCGTCGTCTTCTGGCTGCACCTGGTGCCGGAGGAGCTGCGCGGGGGCCGCCTGCAGCTCCATCCCCGGGACGACCCCCGTTATCCCCTGCAGGGGGTGCTGGCCACCCGCAGTCAGTCGCGTCCCAATCCCCTGGGGGTGGCGGCGGTGCCCCTGCTGGCGGTGCGGGGCCACGTGTTGCGGGTGCGAGGGCTGGACGCTGTGGACGGAACGCCGGTGCTGGACATCAAGCCCTACATCCCCCACTACGATGCCGTCCCCGGGGCCCGTATCCCCGCCTGGGCCGATGCCGCCCGCGGGACGGGCTGAGGACGGGGCTCAGTGGAAGAGGATGTGGAGGACGTCGCCGTCCTGGACGGGGTAGCCCTTCCCCTCGCTGCGAAGGGCGCCCTGGGCCCTGGCCTGGGCGAAGGAGCCCAGCTTCAGCAGCCGGTCCCAGGGGATGACCTCGGCCCGCACGAAGCCGCGGGCCATATCGCTGTGGATCTTGGCGGCGGCGTCCAGGGCGGTGCCGCCCTCAGGGAGGAGCCAGGCCCGACACTCGTCCCGCACCACGGTATAGAAGGTGACGAGGCGGAGCAGCTCCCTCGCCTGGGCGAGGAGGCGCTGGGGGCCGTCGCCGGTGGCCTTCAGGGCGGACCGGAAGGTGGCGGCCTCCTCCGGTGAGAGCTCCGCCAGCTCCGCCTCCAGCCTGGCCGACAGGGCGGCGAACTCCACGCCCGGGGCGGCGTGGCGGGCGCGGAACTCCCGGGCTATCTCCGCCGAGCGCTCGGCGTCGGCCTCGTCCAGGTTGACCACGACGAGGAGGGGCCGCAGGGTGAGGAGGTTGTAGTTGGCGAGCTGTTTCAGCTCCTCGGCGGAGAAGCCTTCCTCGCGGAGGGGGCGCTCCGCCTCCAGGGCCTCCCGGGCGCGGGCCAGGAGGCGTTGCTCCCGCTGGGCCAGCTCGCGCTCGCCCGGCCGGGCCGTGCGGGCGGTGGTCTCCAGCTTCTCCAGTCGGCGCTCCAGGATGGCCAGGTCATGGTAGGCCATCTCCAGGGATACGGTCTGGAGGTCGCGCTCCGGGTCTACGCTGCCCAGAGGATGGGGGACATCCTGGCGCTGGAAGGCGCGCAGGACGAGGAGAAAGGCATCGGCGCGGGCCATAGCGGTGGCGGCCTCGGGGCTGGGGGGGCGACCGCCGGCGGGCCATGGTGGCAGGTCATGGAGGAGGGCCTCCGGGCGGGTGACCTTGCGGGGCTGGAGGAGGGCGGCCAGCCGCTCCAGCCGCTCGTCGGGGACGGGGACAGCGGCCAGCCGCTGGCCGCGCCTCTCCTCCTCGGGGGCATGGCCGGCGGCTAGGGCGCGGAAGAGGGTGCTCTTGCCCGCCTTCTCCAGGCCGATGATGGCCAGCTCCATACGAGCCCATTATCCCACCGACGGCCCAGGGCCAGGAACGGGCCGATGGCCCGGCCGTCGCCTCAGCCTTCGAGCGACCCGCCCCCCGGGCCGAGGCGCTTAGGGCCGGCCTCTCCTGCGCCCGGATGGGGCCCTCTGATCTGTCTGTGACGAGAGAGGTGCGCCTGGGAGAGAGGCACCTTCCGCGCCCGGACCGAGCCCCCGGGTCTGCCTGTGGCGCGTAAAAATGGGCGAGGCAGGGGCTGCGGCCTGCCTCGCCCGGGCCCAAATGGGAGGAAGGGTTGAACCCGCAGGAAAAGACGCAGGCACAGCCCTCGCGTTACACAGGCGTGGGGTTTCCCTGCTGACCGGTGGGGCAGAGCTCTCGCAGGGGACAGGCCGGGCAGAGGGGCCGGGTGCGACAGACGTCCTTGCCGTGGCGCACTATCAGGGCGTGATACTCGTTGTAGAGGGCGGCGTCCCGGGGGAGATGGGCCATGAAGAAGGACTGCCAGGCGTCATAGCTGTCCCGCTCCGGCCCCAGCTCCAGCCGACGGAAGACGCGCACCGTGTAGGCATCGACGACGAAGTAGGGCTGCCCGGCGGCGTAGAGGAGTATGGAGTCCGCCGTCTCGGGGCCGATGCCGTAGGTGGCCAGGAGGAGCTGGCGCAGCTCCCGGGGCGGGTGGGAGAGGAGGCGCTCCAGGTCGCCCTGGAAGGGGCCCATGATGAGGGCCATCAGCGCCTTCAGCTTGCGGGCCTTGGCGTTGAAGTAGCCGGCGGGGCGGATCAGGCGCGCCAGCTCCTCCTCCGGCACCGCCGCCAGGGCCTCCGGTGAGAGGAGGCCGGCCGCCTTGAGGTTGGCGATGGCCCGCTCCACGTTGCGCCAGGAGGCCGCCTGGGTGAGTATGGCGCCTACCATCACCTCGAAGGGGGTCTCGGCGGGCCACCAGCCCTGAGGGCCGTAGGCCTCGTAGAGGCGGTCATAGATGGCGGCGAGCCGCTGGGCGGGCCCCATGCTGGTGAGATAGTGTAAGGGGTGAGGGGGCCGGGGAGCTACGCCTCTTCTTGCCCTGGAAGTGGCCGGGGTGGCTTGAAGGGTGATGGTGGGGGGCTGGTATACTGCTGGTGGGCAGGGGCGTAGCTCAGCGGCAGAGCACCGGTCTCCAAAACCGGAGGTCGGGGGTTCGAATCCCTCCGCCCCTGCCAGGCGGCCTCTCTCCTCGCTAGTGGCAGTCCGTTCCCTGGCTGGCGCGTCCCATCGGCGCGCCCTGGCGGGCGGCGCCTCCCGCCCGCCAGGGATTGCCCCTGCCTTCAGGCGGGGCCGATGTTCTGGTTGAGGCGGAAGAGGTTGGTAGGGTCGTACTGGCGCTTGACGGCCGCCAGGCGGGCATAGGTCTCTGGCGGGTAGGCCTCGTGGATGCGCCCCTCGCCTTCGTCTTCCAGGAAGTTGACGTAGACGCCGCTGCCGTAGCCTCGCAGGGCCTGCCAGGCCGTCTCCGTCCAGCCCGTCTGGGCCGCCGTCTCGGCCGGGTCGTGCCACTCGTTGAGGACGCTGATCATGAATGGCTTGTCCCGGTGGGCGAAGGCAGTGGCCCCAACGGGCACACGGGCCATAGCGCCCCCCAGCACCCGCACCTGGAGCATGTGCATGAAGGAAGCGGCCTGGGCTGTGTGCTCAATCATCGCCTCCAGGGCGGCGTCAGGGACCGTCCGGGTGAACATGGAGCGGGTGCTCATGAAGGAGCGGTGGGTGGCTTCCTCGCTGAACTGGTAGATGGCGGGGTAGGGCATGGGGCCGGTGACGTCGGCGATGGGCCTGGCCAGCCGCCGCAATGGCTCCACCAGTCGCTCCGCCTGCTCCCTCTCCCCCAGGGCGACGAGGAATATGGCGAAGGCGAGCTTCCCCTGCTCCGCCTCCGGGATGAAGGGGGCGGGCGGCAGGTGGGTGAGGGCCGAGATGGTGGTCAGCTCGTCCGGGGCCTGGGAGGCGTGCTCTATGTAGCCCCGCAGCACCTCCTTCGTCGCCGGCAGGACAAGGGCGCCTCCCACCACCATGCCGGCCGGCTGGAGCCGGTACCGGAAGCGGGTGACGATGCCGAAGTTGCCGCCGCCCCCCCGCAACGCCCAGAAGAGGTCGGGGTGCTCCTCAGCGCTGGCCTCGATGACCTGGCCATCGGCGGTCACCACCTGGGCGGAGATGAGGTGGTCTATGGTGAGGCCGTACTTGCGCACCAGGTAGCCGATGCCGCCGCCCAGGGTGAGGCCTCCCAGCCCCACGGAGGAGACGTCCCCTGTGGAGAGGGCCAGTCCTGACTCCTGGGCGAGCTGGGCCAGCTGGCCCGAGGTCACGCCGGGGCCGGCCTGGGCCATGCCGCTCCCGGGGTCTATGCTCAGCTCGTTCATGGCCGACAGGTCTATGACGATGGCGCCATCCGCCATCCCCTTGCCGGAGAGGCTGTGGCCGCCGCTGCGCACGGCCAGCGGTAGCTGGTGCTCCCGCGCGAAGCTGACGACGCGGGCGACCTCGGCGGCGGTGCGGGCCCGCACGATGGCCAGGGGGTAGCGGTCGGCCAGGGCCTGCCGCACCTGGCGGGCCTGATCGTAGGCCAGGTCGCCCGGGCGGACCATCTCGCAGGCCAGCTCCTCCCGCAGCCTGTCCAGGGCGCGCGAGAGGCGGGGCAGATCGAATGTTCCGGTGGTCTCCATGGCTTTCCCTCCTCGTCTCTTGTGCGGCTTCTCCAGCCCCTACTTTCGCTCCGGGCAGAGGCCGGCACATCGGACGGAGGACCCGACCGCTGGGGGGACGAGGGGAGGGGAGGTGCCCTCCGCCTTTGGACGGAGGGCGCGGGGGTCAGGGGACGGGGAGCCAGCCCCGGACGGTGGTGCCCCGGCCGGGCGCGCTGGCGATGTGGAGCTCCCCGCCCAGGTTGCCCGCCCGCTCTCGCATGGACTTGAGGCCCAGGTGGCCGGCGGAGGTCTCCTCGTCGTCGAAGCCGACGCCGTCATCGGAGACCAGGAGGGCGAGGCCGCCCTGGGTGGCCTGAATGCGCACCTTCACGCTGCTGGCGCGGGCGTGCTTGACGACGTTGTGGAGCGCCTCTTGGACGATGCGGAAGGCGGCCTCTTTGACGGCCAGGGGGGCGGATGGCTCCTCCGGCGGGGCCCAGTCTATGTGGAGGCCGTGGCGCACCGCCGTGGCCTCCACCCGCTTGCCGATGGCGGCTACCAGACCCTCCTTCTCCAGGAATTCGGGCCGCAGCTCGAAGATGAGGGCCCGCATCTCCGCCAGTGCCCCTTCGGCCAGGGTGAGGATGTAGTCCAGGGGCTCGGCGGCGGCGCTGGGGTCCCGCTTCAGGAGGGTGCGGGCGGTGCTGGCGCCCAGCGCGATGCCGTAGAGGGCCTGGGAGACGGAGTCGTGCAGCTCCCGGGCCAGGCGCTGGCGCTCGTCCAGGACGGCGGCCCGCTGGGCCTGGTCGTAGAGGCGGGCGTTCTCGATGGCGACGGCGGCCTGGGCGGCGAAGGTGGCCGCCAGCTCCGCGTGTCGCTCGTCGAAGCCCCCGGGCTCGATGCGGGACATGGCCAGGAGCCCCACCACCCGACCCTTGACGAGCAGGGGGACGCCGATCCAGGAGCGGACGCGGCGCAGGCCGGTGTCGCCGCTGCTGGCCATGATGGAGCGCCAGGAGCGGGCCATCTCGCTCTTCTCTCTGACGTCCCGGATGAGGATGGACTGGCCGGCCTTGATGGCCTTCCAGAGGGGCTCCCCCTGCATGGGGAAGCGGCGGCCCATGTCGTGCTTCACCAGACGGTCGGGCAGGGCGCGGGAGCCGGCAGCGGCGGCCACCACCAGCTCGTCCCCTTCGGCCAGGGAGAAGGTGGCGCGGTGGTAGTCCACCACCCGTCTCGTCTCCTCCAGGATCAGGTCGAGGAGGGAGCCCAGGTCCAGGGTCATGGCGACGTTGCGGGAGATCTCCAGGAGGGTGGCCAGCTCCCGGGTGCGGGCCTCCACCCGTCTCTCCAGTAGCTGCTCGCTGCGCACCTGGTCGGTGATGTCGCGCTGGACGCAGAGGAGGTGGGGCTCGCCTTTGAGGAGGAAGGGCACGCCTGTGGACTCCATGTCGAAGGTGGTGCCGTCGCGGCGGATGCCCAGGGCGCGGGTGCGCCGGGGGCGGCCGTCCCTGGCGGCGTTGATGAAGTCCGGGTCCCAGGAGCCGGGCTGCATGAGCTCGCTGGGGAGCTTGCCCAGGAGCTCCTCCCGGCTGTAGCCGAACATGGTGCAGGCGGCGGCGTTGGCCTCCACCCGTGGAGGTCGCCCGGGGCGTGGATGAGGAGGCTGTCGGTGGTGGCCTCGAAGATGCCGCGGTAGTGCTGCTCGCTGTAGGTCTGTGCGCTCATGTCGCGCACCACGCCCAGGAGGGCGGGCCTCCCCTGGTAGGTGAAGCTGCGGCCGGTCACCTCGACGTCGAAGACCGTCCCGTCGCGGCGCACGTCCTGGGCGCGGCAGCGGAACTCGCCGCCGGCCCGGGCGACCCGCACGAACTCGTCGAACAGGCGGTGGCTGTCGGGGTGGATGAACTGGGTGGGGTGCATGCCGGTCATGTCGTCGTAGCCGTGCATGCGACAGAAGGCGGGGTTGGCGGCCAGGAGCCTCCCGGTCTGGAAATCGTTGATGGCCAGGCCGTCGCTGGTGGACTCGAAGATGCTGCGGTACTGCTCTTCCTGGCTGGAGAGGCGCTGCAGGGCCTCTCTGGTGGCTGTGATGTCGCGGCTGAGGCAGAGCACCGCTCCCCCGGGCAGGGGGGAGACGGTGGTGGAGAGCCAGAGGGGGCCTTCGGGGAGCCGCGCTCGCTGCTCCAGGGACTGGGCCGCCCCCGTTTGCAGGGCGTGACGGATGGCCTCCCGTAGCCGTATCATCTCCTCGGATGGGAGGAGGTGGGCCAGCCCCCGGCTGGCGGACAGGGCGCCCCCGCTATGGAGGAGGTGGAGGCAGCTACCCTCTCTGTCCAGGACGAGGGCCAGGTCGGCGGTGGCAGCCAGGACGGCGGTCAGGAGGGCGGCTCCGGCCTCACAGTCCCGGGCGGAAGGGACTTCCGGCGTCAACCGTCTCTCCGTTCAGCTCCGCCGCAGCTCCGCCAGCCCGGTCTGGGCGGCGTAGAGGGCGGCCTGGGTGCGGCTCTGGACGCCCAGTTTGGCCAGGATGGCGCTGACGTGGCTCTTCACCGTCTTCTCGCCGATGCCCAGCGCCCGGGCGATCTCCTTGTTGGCCAGCCCCTCCGCGATCAGCCGCAGCACCTCTGTTTCCCTCCCGGTGAGGGGCTGGGGCTCGTCGGGTGCCTGCACCTCTCGCATGAGGCGGGCGGCTGCCTCCGGCGAGAGCTGCACCTGGCCTGCGGCAGCGGCCTTGATGGCCCGGCACAGATCTTCTGCCTGGGTGTCCTTCAGCAGATAGCCGATGGCGCCGGCCTTGACGGCGCTGACCACGGAGCGGTCCTCCAGGACGCTGGTGAGGGCGATGACCTCCGTCTCCGGCAGCTCTTCGCGGATGATGGCGGTAGCCTGGATGCCGTCCATCCTGGGCATCAACAGGTCCATGAGGACCACGTCCGGCCGCAGGGCGCGGGCCTGACGGACGGCATCCTCGCCGTCGGCCGCCTCCGCCACCACCTCTATCTCCCCGTCCAGGGCCAGGAACATGCGGAGCCCCTGGCGGACTACGGCATGGTCATCGGCAATGAGGACTCTTATGGGCACCTCGCTCCACTCCCTCGGCGAATGCGTACAGTTTACCATAAACGGACCGGCCGGAGGGCGGATGTCTCCCTCCGCCCAAAGACGGAGCCCGGGCCGGCCCTGTGTCCCCGGCCGGGGCGGCGTGGCCGCTGGTATAATTGCTGAGGGTGGCCTGCGGGCTGGAGGACTGGAGGCGTTTTGTACATTCCCTCACCGTCGTCCCTCATACGGACGCCTGACCAGCGTCTGCGCGTCTTCGTCAGCTCGACCCTGAAGGAGATGGCGGCGGAGCGGGCCGCCGCTGTGGAGGCGATAAAGTCCCTTCGCCTGGCGCCGGTGCTGTTCGAGCTGGGGGCGCGTCCTCACCCGCCGCGTGCCCTCTACATGGCCTACGTGCAGCAGAGCGAGATCTTCATCGGCATCTACGGGCGGGAGTACGGCTGGGTGGCGCCGGGGATGGAGGTCTCCGGCCTGGAGGACGAGTACATGCTGGCCCAGGGAAAGCCGCGTCTGGTCTATGTGAAGTCGGTGCCGGAGCGGGAGGAGCGGCTACAGGCGCTGCTGCAGCGCATCGCCGCCCAGGGGGACGTCTCTTACAAGCGCTTCTCCACGGCGGAGGAGCTGCGGGAGCTCATCGCCGATGACCTGGCCCTGCTGTTGACGGAGCGCTTCCAGGCGGCGGGGCCGCCGGAGGCGGGGGAGCGGGAGGCGGCGCCCTCCCTTCCCTCGGTGCCGTCGCGGCTCATCGGTCGGGAGCGAGAGTTGGCGGCGCTGAAGGCGCTCCTGGCCCGGCCTGATGTCCGCCTGGTGACGCTGACCGGCCCGGGAGGGACGGGCAAGACGCGGCTGGCTCTCCAGGTGGCCCATGACCTCCTGGCGGAGTCCGGGGAGCCCGTCCATTATGTCTCCCTGGCCTCGGTGCGGGAGCCTTCCCTGGTGGTCACGGCCATCGCCGGGGCGTTGCACGTCCACGAGTCCGAGGGCCGGCCGCCGCTGGAGGTCCTGAAGGACGAGCTGCGGGAGAGACGGCTCCTCCTCGTCCTGGACAATTTCGAGCAGGTGGTGGAGGCCGGCGTCCATCTCTCGGAGCTGCTGCTGAGCGCTCCCGGGCTGAGGCTGCTGGTGACCAGCCGCGAGCCGCTGCAGCTCTACGCCGAGTACGAGTTCCCGGTGGCCCCCCTGCCCGTCCCCCGTCCCGGCGAGGGGGAGGACTCCCTGGCCGCCAACCCGGCGGTGCAGTTGTTCCTGGAGCGGGCGGCCGCCGTCCGCCCTGACCTGCCCCGCATCCCCGCCACGCTGGCCACCGCCGCCCGCATCTGCGCCCGCCTGGACGGACTGCCCCTGGCCATCGAGCTGGCGGCTGCCTGGGTGCGCTTCCTCTCCCCGGAGACGGTGCTGGAGCGCCTGGCCAACCGCCTGGACCTGCTGACCCGCGGCCCGCGTGACCTCCCCGAGCGCCAGCGGACCATGCGGGCCGCCATCGCCTGGAGCTATGACCTGCTGGAGCAGCGTGAGCAGGCCCTCTTCCGGCGGCTGTCCGTCTTCGCCGGCCCTTTCACGCTGAGGGCGGCGGAGGCCATCGCCAACCCTGGTGGAGAGCTGGGCCTGGAGACCCTGGAGGGGCTGGCCTCCCTCACGGCCAAGAACATGCTGCGCACGGGCGAGATGGGGGAGGGCAGCCCCCGCTTCGAGATGCTGGAGCTGATGCGGGCCTTCGCCGCCGAGCGGCTGGCGGCGTCGGGGGAGATGGCGGCCCTGCGCGACCGCCACTGCCAGTTCTTCGCCCGCCCCGTGGGCGACGAGGGGGACGCCCTCATCGGCGTGGAGGCGAGCGCCCTGGTGGAGCGTTCGGAGCGGGCCTACCCCGACTGGCGAGAGGCCCTCTCCTGGGGGCTCCAGTGCCTGGAGTCGGGCCGCCAGCCCCCGGCTGGCCTGGAGACCCTCCTGGTCTACCTCCCCTTCTTCTGGTACCTCTCCGGGAGGCTGAGCGAGGGGCGGGAGCTGAGCGAGCAAGCGGTGCGGGCCGCCCGCCCGAGCGCCGGTGAGCGGGTGCTGGCCAGCGCCCTGAGCGCCGCCGGCGCCATGGCCCTCTGGCAGGGCGACATCGCCCAGGCCCGGCGCTGTCACGAGGAGTCGGTGGTCATCTGGCGGCGCCAGGCCGATCCCGTGCGTCTCCGCCAGGCCCTCATGTGGCTGGGGTATACGGCTGTGGGCCAGGGCGAGGCGGAGACGGCGCGGTCCGTCCTGGAGGAGGCGCTGGCCCTGCTGGAGTCGGAGTCGCCGCCCACGCCGCGCCTGGGCATCGCCCTCATGCACCTGGGGGACGTGGCCCTCCAGCAGGGGGACTATGCCAGGGCGGAGGCCTGCTTCCAGCGGGGGCTGACCAACCAGCGGGAGGTGGGCTCACCCTGGGGCGTGGCCTCCCTGCTCAACAACCTGGGCGAGGTGGCCCGCTGCCAGGGCGACTACGAGACCGCCCGTCGCTACTACCTGGAGGCGCTGGACATCTTCCAGCGCATGGGGGCGGCCGCGGACGTGGCCCGCGGCCAGCATAGCCTGGCCTATCTGGCCCTGCGGCAGGGGGAGGTGCCCCAGGCCAGGGAGCTCTTCCGCGAAGCCCTGGCGGAGTTCCGTCGTCAGAGGCACCGCCGCGGCATCGCCGAGGCCGTCCAGGGGCTGGCGGGGGTGGCGGCTGCCCGCGGCGCCTGGGAGCTAGCTGCCCGGCTGCTGGGTGCCTCCCAGTCCCTGCTGGCGGAGGTGAACGCCCAGCCCTGGCCGGCCGACCGCCTGGAGCGGGAGCGAGATCTGGCCTCCGTGGAGGCAGCCCTGGGCCCCGGCGCCACGACGGCCCTGCAGGCCGGCCGCCGCCTCTCTCTGGAGGAGGCCGTCCGCCAGGCGGGAGAGGCCTGACCTGCCGCCCTACGTCCCCATGCTGTCCGTCACTGTAGGAACTCGTTGATGATGTCCCGGTAGGCGTTGTACCAGTCCTTGGCCAGGACGAACCTGCCGCCCTTCACCTGGTAGACCTGGAGGAAGCCACCGCCCTCGTGGTCCTGGGGGCTCATGCGCACCGTCAGCAGCCCGCTGAGGTCGCCGCGGACGCTCTCCAGCCCCTCCTTGGCCTTGGTGCCGTCCAGCGGGTAGCCGTGCTTTCTCAGCGCCTGGCGCAGCCCTTCCACCATCAGGGCGGCGCTGGTCAGCCCCCGCATGTAGTAGACGTTGCTCTCCACGGCCATGGCGGGCAGCGTCCTCCCCTCGTCCCGGTACATCTTCTCGATATCCTTGACCACCGGGTGGTCGACGCCGATGGCGGTGAACTGGAGCCCGTAGTAGCCCTCTGCCACCTGGAAGCCGCCGGCGGCATTGATGTCGGCGTCGGCGGAGGCCCAGACGAAGGCGACCACCCGGTCCAGCGGGTAGCCCGCTTCCTTGAAGGTCTTGATGACGACGCCAGGGGTGCGGCCGGCCGTGTGGGTGATGACCCAGTCGGCCCGGTAGCGCTGGACGATGTCCGTCACTTGGGCGGAGACCTCCAGCCCGGGCAGGGGCACCGGGAAGAGGCGCAGCTCGAACCCCTCCCGTTCGGCCAGCCGCTTGAAGACGTCCAGGGGCTCCCGGCCGGCCGGATTGTCCCAGTACAGGTAGGCCACCTTGGGCTTGCCGGGACGCCCCTCTTTCTTCCACTGGTCCAGCACGAACTGAACGGAGGCTGCCGCCTGGGACCAGTAGCTGGCGGCGGCGGGGAAGACGTAGGGGAACTTCTGGCCGTTGGCCGCTGCAGCGATGCCGAAGCCCGGGGTCAGGCAGGGGATCTTGTCGGCGTTGCAGCGATCGGATAGGGCGGCCGCTATGGGGGTGCCGTAGGTGAGGATCATCACGGCGCCCTCTCGCTTCATCCGCTCGTAGGCGTCCACGCCTTTGGGCACCTCGTAGGAGTGCTCGATGATGATGGGGTTGATGGGGTGCCCTTCCACGCCGCCCCGCCTGTTCACCAGCCTTATGTAGTCCTCGAACCCTGCCTTGAACGGCTGGCCGATGATCTGGGTAGCGCCCACGCCGTCGTACATGGCGCCGATGGTTATGGGAGGTTCGGTGGGCGTCCCCTCCTGAGGGGCGCCCTGGCCGCAGGCGGCCAGTAGCGCCGTTATGCCGGCTACGAGCAACAGGGCCCATCCGTGAAGCCGTCTTTCCATGCTGGCACCTCCCGCTCTGCGCCAGGCCCTCGACGAGGGGGACACAGTCCCTGGGCGGATGAGCATCTTATAGCCAGAATGTCTGAAGATGTCAAGCTATGGCGGGATATCGCTCGGGGGCGGGCCAGGGCGCTTCATAACCCCAGTCACCGCTCGCCAGCTCCCGTCCTCTCTCTCGTTGGCGAAGTAGCTCTCATAAACTTTCTCCCGCGCCTAGGGAAAGGTGACCTCTCCGGAGGGCGCCGATTGACAGGCCTTTCTCTGCAAGTCTATATAAGGGTGAGGCCGAGCAGAGGAGGGCGCCGTGGGAGAGGCCTTGCTGAGCGTCCGTGACCTGGCCGTGCACTTTGAGGGGGCTGGCCAGGCGATAAAGGCGGTGGACGGCGTCACCTTCGAGGTCCACCCCGGCGAGGTGGTGGGGCTGGTGGGCGAGAGCGGTTGCGGCAAGACGGTGACCGCGCTGGCCATCCTGCGGCTGCTCCCCGTGCCGCCGGCCCGCATCGTCAGCGGCGAGGTGTGGTTCGAGGGGGCCGACCTCCTGAAGGCGGACACCAGGACGCTGCGCTCCATCAGGGGGAGGAAGATCGGCGTGGTCTTCCAGGAGCCGATGACCTCCCTGAACCCCGTCCTGACCATCGGCCGGCAGATTACGGAGACGCTGGAGGTGCACCTGGGGCTGGACAGGAGGGCGGCCAGGAGGCGGGCCGTGGAGCTGCTGGAGATGGTGGGCATACCTGAGGCGGCCAGGCGGCTGGACGATTACCCTCACCAGTTCTCCGGGGGCATGCGCCAGCGAGTGATGATAGCCATGGCCCTCGCCTGCAGTCCGAGGCTGTTGCTGGCTGACGAGCCGACCACGGCCCTGGACGTCACCATCCAGGCCCAGATCCTGGAGCTCATCAAGCGGTTGACGGCGGAGCTGGGGACAGCCGTCCTCATCATTACCCACAACCTGGGGGTGGTGGCCCGCTACGCCGACAGGGTCAACGTGATGTACGCGGGCAAGATAGTGGAATCGGCCCCGGCGGTGGAGCTGTACCGGAGGCCGCTGCACCCGTACACTGCGGGGCTGCTGCGCTCCGTGCCGCGGCTGGATCAGCCACGGAGGGCCCGACTCCAGCCCATAGAGGGGTTCCCCCCGGACCCCGCCCTACTGCCGCCTGGCTGCGCCTTTGAGCCGCGCTGTCCGCTGGCCGTGGACCGCTGCCGCCGGGAAGTGCCGCCCCTAGTGGTTATGGAAGCCCGCCACCTCTCCGCCTGCTGGGAGGCGGAGAGGCTGTCGCAGCAGCCCGCCGCGGTGACCTGAACGATGCCGGAGCAGGGAGCGAGAGAGATGCCAGTCACCTCGGAAGCGATGGACAGGGCCTCCCCCACTGGCCGGGACGTGCTCGTCTCCATCCAGGACCTGAGGGTGTGGTTCCCCGCCGGCTCGGGGATCGTCTTTCGGCGGCAGCGGGGGTTCATCAGGGCGGTGGACGGCGTCACCTTCGACATCAGACGGGGGGAGGTGCTGGGGCTGGTGGGGGAGTCCGGCTGCGGCAAGACTACCCTCGCCCGCACCCTTCTGATGCTGCACAGGCCCACGGCCGGGCGCATCGTCGTGGACGGCCGCGACCTCGGCGAGCTGCGGGGGCGCGAGGTCAAGCGGATGCGGCAGCGGATGCAGATGGTCTTCCAGGACCCTTACAGCTCGCTGAACCCCAGGATGACCGTCGGCGATATCATAGCCGAGCCCCTGATAGTCCATGGCGTGGCCAGGGGGGCCAGGGAGCGCCGGGAGAGGGTCGCCGAGCTGATGAGGATGGTGGGGCTGGACCCGGCGTACGCCAGGCGCTACCCTCACGAGTTCAGCGGCGGCCAGCGCCAGCGCATCGCCATCGCTCGCGCCCTGGCGCTCCAGCCCCAGTTCGTGGTGGCGGACGAGCCCGTCTCCGCCCTGGATGTCTCCATCCAGGCCCAGATCATCAACCTGCTGCAGGAGCTACAGCACCGGCTGGGGCTGACCTACCTGTTCATCGCCCACGACCTCTCCGTCGTCCGCCACATCAGCGACCGCGTGGCGGTGATGTACCTGGGGAGGCTTATGGAGCTGGCAGACAGTGACGAGCTTTACCGGAACCCGCTGCACCCCTACACCCGTTCCCTGCTGTCTGCCGTGCCCGTGCCGGACCCCCTCCTGGAGGCGCGGCGGGGCCGCATAGTCCTGCGCGGCGACCCGCCCAGCCCCATGAGCCCTCCGTCCGGGTGCGTATTCCACACGCGCTGTCCCATCGCCACCGAGAGGTGTCGGGTGGAGGTGCCGGAGTGGCGCAACGTCGGCCCCGCCGGGCGGCCCCACTGGGTGAGCTGTCATCGGGTGGTGGACGGTGAGCTGGAGGGCTGGACGGGCGCCGTGGCCGGCCCGTGACAGGGCGCCATGGCCCCCCTCAGCCCGCCAGGCTCTGGATGACCCGATAGAAGGGAACGGTCGCGCTGGAGCGGATGTCTCACAGGTCAGAGGGGAGTGGAGAGATGGAGAGGGAAGCCGGTCAGGGGGCGCTGTCCGGCGTGCGGGTGCTAGAGCTGGCGAGCTACGTCGCTGGGCCCTTCGCGGGGGCGCTGCTGGGGGAGTTCGGGGCCGAGGTGATAAAGGTGGAGGACCCCCGGGGTGGGGACCCCATGCGGCGGGTGGGCTACGGGGAGGGAGGCTACTCCTACTGGTTCGCCGTCGAGGGCCGCAACAAGCGTTCCATCACCCTGGACCTGCGCCACCCTGAGGGGCGGCGGGTCTTCCTGGAGCTGGTGGCCCTGTCCGACGTGGTCATCGAGAACTTCCGGCCGGGGACGCTGGAGGAGCGGGGTCTGGGGGACGCCACCCTGCGGTCGGCCAACCCGGGGCTCATCGTGGCCCACATAAGTGGCTTCGGCCAGGACGGGCCGCACCGTGACAGGCCCGGTTATGACGGGCTGGCCCTGGCCTTCTCGGGCGTGATGTCGCTGATAGGGGATCCTGAGCGGCTGGACCAGCCGCCGCTGCGGCCGGCCATCGCCATCGCCGATTACAGTGCTGGCCTCTTCACCGCTCTGGGCGTCCTGTTGGCCCTGCGGGCCCGCGACGGCGCCCCGGAGCATCGAGGGCAGACGGTTGAGCTGGCCCTCTACGAGCCGCTGCTGCGGATGCTGGGGGACTTCCTGCCCCTGTACGGTCGGCAGGGGGTGGTGGCGGGCCGGCAGGGCCATCGCAGCCATGCCGCCGTGCCGTCCGGCTGCTACCGCACGCTGGACGGGCAGTGGGTGGTGGTGCGGGTGGTGAGTGACCAGCAGTGGGGGCGCTTCGCCAGGGCCATCGGCCGGCCGGACTGGGCGGAGGACGGGACGCTGGCCTCAGTGGCGGGGCGGCTGGAGCGGCGCGAGGAGATCGAGGCGGCTACGGCGGCCTGGGTGGCGGAGCGGCCGGCGGAAGAGGTGGAGGAGCTGTTGCTGGCGGCGGGCATCGTGGCCGGGAGGGTGAACAGCATAGCCGACCTGTTCGACGACCCGCAGGTGAGGTGGCGGGGGAGCATCGTGTGGGTGGACGACCCGGTCATCGGGGCGCTTCCAGTGCCCAATGTGGTGCCGAGGCTGGAGCGGACGCCGGGAAGGGTGGGCCCGGCCCCCCGTCTGGGGGAGGCCAACGAGTACGTGTATGGGGAGCTGCTGGGCTACCCCGCCGCCAAGATAGAACAGCTCAGGCGCCAGGGCATCATCTGAGCCCCACCCGCGGGAGGCCAGGGGGGCGTGGTTACGGGGGGCAGTCCGTCAGGGTGACCTCGGCCAGGTCGGAGACCACGGCGTCGGCGCCGCTGGCCAGCAGCTCTCCTCGCAGGCCCTCCCGGTCCACGCCGATGACGAGGCCGAAGCCGCCAGCGCGGCCCGCCCGCACGCCGGCTATGGCGTCTTCCACGATGACGGCCCGCTGTGGCGGTACGCCCAGCCGCCGCGCCGCTTCCAGCAGCATGGCCGGGTCGGGCTTGCCCGGGAGGCCCAGGGCCTCGGCGTCCCGTCCGTCCACCTTGACCTCGAAGAGAGAGAGGACGCCCGCTGCCTGCAGGACCTCCGTGGCGTTCTTGCTGGCGGAGAAGACGGCGGTGCGGAGGCCGCACTCCCGCAGCCGGCGCACCAGCTCCACCGTGGTGGGGTAGACCTCCACGCCTCGCTCCCGTATGTGGGCCAGGAAGTAGAGGTTTTTGCGGTTCCCCAGCCCGCAGACGGTCTCCCGGTCCGGCGGGTCCGAGGGGTCGCCCCAGGGGAGGGAGATGCCGCGGGAGGCCAGGAAGGCCTGGACGCCGTCGTAGCGAGGCCGGCCGTCCACGTAGAGGCGGTAGTCGCGCTCGATGTCGAAGGGCTGGAAGGTGCCCCCTTCCTGCTGGGCCCGTCGCTGCAGGAACTCGTCGAAGAGGCGCTTCCAGGCGGCGGCGTGGACGCGAGCGGTATCCGTAACCACGCCGTCCATGTCGAATATGACGGCGTCGAAGCGCCTGGCCGAGACGAGGACTCCCCTATCCTGGCCCATGCGCTCTACCTCCGCGGGCGTCCCTGGCTGTGGAGGGGGGCCTAGCCACGGGAGACGGTCTTCTCTCCCTCCGGCAGGACCTCGGCGAGGAAGCGGCGCAGCTCCCGAACCAGGGAGGCCGGGTTGTCGCCCTGGACGGTGTGGCCCGCCCGCGGCACCCGCACCCAGCGGCCGCGGGGCAGGGTGCGGGCTAGCTTCTCGGCGTCCTCGTCCAGGAAGACTTCGCTCAGTTCGCCCCGCACCACCAGGGTGGGGCAGGATATGCGCTCCACCTCCCGCCACAGCTCGCGGTAGCGTCGGGTGCGCTCTTCGGGGCTGAAACCCTGCCACTGGCGGGGGTCGTGCTTCCAGGTCCATTTGCCGTTGGGGAGGCGTCGCAGGTTGTGGCGCAGGCTGTAGCGGAGGACGCGCTCGTCCCGCAGGGGGTTGAAGGAGACGGCCCGCCGCACTAGTTCGTCTATCTCCTCCACCTCCGAGGGGGCGGCCAGGAAGTCGCGGATCCGCTGGGCGCCCGGCGTCCTCACGTTGGGCCCCACGTCCACCAGCACCAGGGCGGCCAGGCGCTCCGGGTGGTGGCCGGCGTAGCAGATGGAGGTGAGGCCGCCCAGGGACATGCCCACCAGGACGAAGTCCTGGAGGCCCATCAGGTCGATGAAGCCTGCCACGTCGGCGGCGTAGGCCTCCAGGCTGTAGTCGGCCTCCGGGGGCCACTCGCTGTCGCCGTGGCCCCGCAGGTCCAGGGCCAGGCAGTGGAAGTCCCGCCGCAGGTCGAGGCAGACCAGGTCCCAGGTGTGGGCCTGCAGGCCGCCGCCGTGCAGGAAGAGGACGGGGCGCCGGCCCTGGTTACCCCAGTCCAGGTAGTGGAGGCGAGTCCTGCCCACCACCACGTGTCCCTCCCTCGGCAGGACGAGCTCCTCTATCTCCATGCCGGCCCAGGCGACGGCCGCCCTGAGACCCTCCAGTTGCTCGGAAGCGTCCATGCGCGCTGCCCTCCTCTCCTGCCCATCATTGAGCACTGGGGGAGGGGCCGCTGTCAACCAGAGGCGTGTCTATGGTATGTGGGGGGCGTAGTCCGTCCCCAGCAGCCCCTGGGCCTCCAGCGTCCGGTACTCCTCTTCGGAGACGCCCAGGAGTTCCTTGTAAACGTATTCGTTGTCCTCGCCCAGGCGGACGGGGCCGCGGCGGATGGACATGGGGGTGCGGGAGTAGCGCCAGAGGAGGCCGGGGTAGCGGTGGGTGCCGCAGTCCTCCTGGTGGAGCTCTTGGAAGAAGCCGCGGGCGTTCAGATGAGGGTCCTCGCAGGCGTCCTTGGCATCCATGACCGCCCCGGCGGGGACGCCGTGCCGCTGGAGGATGTGCATCACCTCGTAGCTGGTGTGCTGGCTGGTCCAGTCGGCGATGTGACGGTCCAGCTCGTCCTGGTGGCGGCGACGCCGCGCCGGGTCGGCGAACTTGGGGTCGTGGGCCCAGTCGGGGTCGCCCAGGGCGCGACAGAAGCCCTGCCACTCCTCGTCCGTCCTGATGCTGATGACCACCCAGCGGTCCCGTCCCTCCTCCCGGCAGGGGTAGCAGCCCTGGACGGCCGCCGGGTCGCGGTTGCCCAGGCTGGTCTGGATGCGGCCGTTGAGGGCGTAGTCCATGTAGGCCTGGAAGAGCATGGCGATGGCGTTCTCGGCCTGGGCCAGGTCTATGTGCTGGCCTCTGCCGGTGCGCCGACGGTAGTGGAGGGCCAGCAGAGCGGCGAAGGCGCCCACGGCGCCCGCCAGGTAGTCCCCGGTGTAGACGGCGCTGGTCTGGCTGGGGTCCAGGTCCGGGTAGGTGCGGAGGAGGGTATGGCCCACCGCCCCCTCCAGGTGGACGCCCAGGGCACGGTAGTTGCGGTAGGGGCCGGTGGCGCCGTAGCCTGGCACCTGCACGTAGATGATGTCCGGCCGGGCTGCCCGCAGCGTCTCGTAGGTGATGCCCAGCTTCTCCATCGTCTCGGGGGCATTGTTCTCGTAGACGATGTCGCACAGGGGGACGAGGTGCCAGAAGAGCTCGCGCCCTCTGGGGTGGGTGAGATCTATGGTACAGCTCAGCTTGTTGCGGGCGTGGGCGTTGAACATGGACACCCGGTTCCAGGGGCGCTGGCCGGGGTCGCGGTCCGGGTAGCCCAATGTCCAGGGCAGGTACTGGGCAGCCAGCTCCTTGGGGGGGCGGGCCATGATGCCCCGGGTGTAGGTGGGCCAGACGTTGACGTTCTCCACCCGGATCACCTCGGCTCCCATATCGGCCAGGAGCATGGTGCCGAAGGGGCCGGCCCATACCACCGTGAGGTCCAGGACGCGCACACCTTCCAGCGGCAGTCCAGTCATGCCAGCACCCCCTCAGATGACGCCCGTCTGGGCGAGGATGAGGATCTCCTCCCGTGTGTAGCCGAGCTCCCCCAGCACCTCCTCCGTGTGCTCCCCCAGGAGGGGGGCCGGGCGCTGGAGCTGCCAGGGCGTCTCGCTCATGACGAAGGGACGGCCCGGCATGCGGTGGCGTCCCGCTGCTGGGTGCTCCACCTCGGTGAAGAAGCCGCGCTGGTTGAAGTGGGGGTCGTTGTAGATGTCGGCGGGGGTGTTGAGGGGGGCGCAGAGGACGCGGGCCTCCTGGGCCAGCCGCCAGATCTCCCGCTTGGGGTGGGACATGGTCCAGGCCAGAAAGAGCTCCAGGAACTCTTGGTAGAGGGCGGGGTCCGTCTGGGCGCCCGGCTGCGTCCACTTGGGATCCCTGAGGGGCTCCGGCTCCCCCATCATGCGCACGATGCGGTCCCAGTGGGCGGCACCGCCCGCGATCTCGATGTAGCCGTCCTGGCAGGGGTAGACGCCCGCCGGGTAGCCGCGCAGCCCCATGCCCCCCGCCCGGGGCGATATCTCCCCCGTGTACTGGTAGCCGATGAGGGAGGGGGCACGACGGTCTATCCCTCCACACAGGGCCTCCATCATGGAGAGATCCACATGCTGGCCCAGCCCCTCGGCGCGGGCCAGCAGGAGAGCGCCCAGGGTGGCCACGGCGGCCATGGCCCCTGCCTGGACCTGGCTGGACGTCAGGGCCGTCTTGATGGGCTCCCGGTCCGGGATGCCGGTGCTGTACATCTCGCCGCCCATGGCATAGAGGACGATCTCGCTCCCCTTGAAGTCACGGTAGGGCCCCGTCTGGCCGAACCAGGTGATGGAGGTCATCACCAGCCGCGGATTGAGGCGGGAGAGGGACTCGTAGCCCAGCCCCCAGCCGGCCAGGGTGCCCGGGGGGAAGCCCTCCACCAGGACGTCTGCCCTGGCGACCAGCTCCCTGAGGATGCGCTGACCGCTGGGGGTGGCGATGTCCAGGGTGACGCTGCGCTTGTTGGTGTTCAGATAAAGGAAAAGGCCGCTCTTCTCGGGGTGGGGGTCATCGTCCTTGAAGGGGCCCCAGCGGCGGGCGGGGTCGCCTCCCCGGGGCGGCTCGATCTTGATGACATCGGCGCCGTAGTCGGCCAGGAGCTTGGTGCAGAAGGGACCAGCGATCTCCTGGCTGAGGTCTATGATGCGGACGTCGTCCAGGGCGCCGACCATGGCAGCCTCCTCTACGTTGCTGGGGATATAGATTATAGAAACGCCGGAGGCGGCGTCAACGGCGGCCGGGCGGGCGTTGACAGGTGGGGGAGGGTGGCGCTATCCTTCTGTAGCGCGCGGGGAGGCCCTGCCGGTCTGACGACTGTCGCCCTATAATGGAACCGGACCGGCAGGGACGAGGCGGGCATCGCCCCGGCCGGTGAGTGCCGAAGTGGCGGAACTGGCAGACGCGCTGCGTTCAGGGCGCAGTGCCCGCAAGGGCGTGTGGGTTCGAATCCCACCTTCGGCACCAAAGATATGACGATGGGAGGGTCACGGAACGGGCAGGCCGGAGAGGCTCTGGATTCCGTGGCCCGTTTGACTTGAGAGCGCGCTCGTAGCTCAGCCCGGACAGAGCGCAGCCCTGCGGAGGCTGAGGTCGTGGGTTCGAATCCCACCGAGCGCGCCACTCTCGTATAGAGGCTCCCCGTGCCTACCGTCCTCGTCACCGGCGGCACCGGCACCCTCGGCCAGCAGTTGCGACCGCGCCTGCAGGACGCCGGCTTTGCCGTCCGCATCATGAGCCGCCGGCCCCGGCCGGAGCCTCTTCACCCCAGCATCCAGTGGGCCCAGGCCAACCTGGCCTCCGGCTCCGGTCTGGCCGAGGCGGTGGCGGGGGTGGACGTCATTGTCCATGCCGCCAGCAGCCCCCGCCGCGACCCTCTGGCGGTGGACGTGCGGGGGACGGCCCGCCTCCTGGAGGAGGCCCGCAAGGCCGGCGTGGGCCACCTAGTCTACGTCTCCATCGTCGGCATAGACCGCATACCCCTCTCTTACTATCGCTACAAGCTGGAGGCGGAGCGGCTGGTGGCGGAGGGACCGGTGCCCTGGTCCGTGCTGCGCATAACCCAGTTCCACACCTTCATCGAACGGGTGCTGCGCCGCTTCCTCCGCTTCCCCGTCTCCCTGCTGCCCGTCGACTTCGTCTATCAGCCCATCGACCCCGGGGAGGCAGCCGACCGCCTGGTGGAGATAGTCCAGGAGGGGCCGGGCGGCCGCCAGCCGGACATAGGCGGGCCGGAGGTGCTGCCCCTGGGCCATATGGCTCGCCTCTGGCTGCAGGCCCAGGGTCGCCGCATGAGGATAGTGAACCTGCCCCTGCCCGGCCGCACTGCCCGCGCCTTCCGTCAGGGCTTCAACACGGCGCCGGACGGCCGCTACGGGCGCACCACCTGGGAGGAGTGGCTGGCCCTGCGCTATCCTTGACGCGGCGTCCGGCGCAGGCCTATAATGGCCGCTACCGTGGTGCTCCCCACGCTGCCCCTACAGCCTCCCCCCTTCCCCCACGAAAGCGAGGGCGATACATGTGCGCATACATCTCTTCGAGACGCCCGGCCTGGGCGATAACTCCTATCTGATAGCCTCCCAGGGGCAGGCTGTCCTCATAGACCCGCAGCGGGACGCCTGGCGCTTCCTGGAGGCGGCCCGGGCGGAGGGGCTGACCATCCGCTACGTGCTGGAGACCCACGTCCACAACGACTATCTGACGGGCGCCCTGGAGGTTAGGGAGGCCACGGGGGCGGAGATCGTCGCCCCGGAGCGAGGCGGCTACCGCTTCCCCCACCGGCCAGCCCGGGAGGGGCTACTGATCCCCCTGGGAGAGCTGGCCCTGGTAGCCTGGGAGACGCCCGGCCACACGCCGGAGCACCTCTGCTGGCTCCTCTACCGCCAGGGAGAGCCCTGGCCGCTGGCCGTCTTCACCGGCGGCAGCCTCACCGTCGGGGGCGCCGGCCGGACCGACCTCCTGGGCCCCGAGCTGACCAGAGACCTGGCCATCCTCCAGTTCCGCTCCCTGCGTCGCCTGGCCTCCCTGCCGGACTCGGTGCAGGTGCTGCCCACCCACGGCGCCGGAAGCTTCTGCACGGCGGGCCCCTCCCGGGAACGGACCTCCACCCTGGGCAGGGAGCGGAGCGCCAACCGGGCTCTGGCCGCCCCCGATGCGGAAGAGTTCCTGACAAGCCAGCTCTCCGGCCTGCCCGCCTTCCCTGCTTACTACGCCTATATGGCGTCCATCAACCGCCATGGCCCCCGTCTGCTGGGAGGCCTGCCGCTCCCCCCGGCCATCGCCCCTGCGGAGGCGGAGGCAGCGCTGCGCCGGGGCGCCTGGCTGGTGGACGGACGTGACCGTCGCAGCTTCGCCCGGGCCCATCTGCCTGGCGCCATCAATGTGGAGCTGGACAGCACCTTCGCCAGCTACGTGGGGTGGGTGGTGCCCTTCGGGGAGCCCCTCCTGCTGGTGCTGCCAGGGCCGGAGGAAGAGGCGCTGTCAGAGGCCGCCACGCAGCTCATGAGGATCGGCTACGAGGAGGTGTGGGGCTATCTGCGGGGTGGCGTGGAGGCCTGGGCGGAGAGCGGCCGCCCCCTGCGCTCCTATCCCGTCGCCAGCGTGGAGGAGCTCTGCCGCGCTGTTTCGGCGGGCGAGAGCCCCCAGGTGCTGGACGTGCGCCAGCGGCCGGAGTGGGAGCGAGGGCACATCCCGGGCAGCCAGCATATCTTCGTGGGCGAGCTGCCGCGGCGGCTGGCGGAGGTGCCGCTGGGCCGGGAGGTCTGGACCATCTGCGCCAGTGGCCACCGCGCCGCCCTGGCGGCCAGTATCCTGGACGCCGCCGGCTATCCCGTGCGCCTGGTGGGTGACGGGGGCGTCCAGGACTGGCTCGCCGCTTGCCGTGGGGGCTGAGGGGGCCTCAGATCACCCGCTCCCCTCGCAGCGCCTCTATCTCCTCCGGGGAGCAGCCGCAGAGCTCCCGCAGCACCTGCTCCGTGTGCTCCCCCAGGGCCGGGGCGCCATGGAGCCGGGGCTGCACGCCGGCCAGCTCAAAGGGGAGGCTGGGCCCCTTGAGGCCGTTGTCCAGCTCCGCCAGGTAGCCGTTGGCCTGCACCTGAGGGTCCGTGGGCAGGTCCGAGTAGCGGTTGACGATGGAGAACCAGAACTTGCGCTCCCGGAAGATGCGCTCCCACTCCTGGCTGGGCCTAGTGGCCATCACCTCGTCTATGATGCGGATAAGCTCCCGCCGGTTCTCCTTGCGGGCCTCGTCGGTGGCGAAGCGGGGGTCGTCCCGCAGGTGCTGCAGCCCCGTCGCCTCGCAGAAGGGGGGCCAGAAGCGCTCCGTCCAGTAGAGCCCCAGGGCGATCCAGCGGCCATCGCCGCAACGATAGATGTTGAAGATGGGGTTGCTGACGTCGGTGCGGTCGAAGGGGGGATACTCCTCGCCGGTGTTGGCGTAGAGGGCGACGGGGAAGAGGGCCAGCCACATCATGCTGCTCATCTGGGAGGCGTAGACGACGGGCGGCGCCCGGCCCGTCCGCTCCCGGGCCAGGAGGGCGGTCACCACGCCGAAGGCCAGCATGGTGGCGGAGGCGACATCGGCCACCGCCCCTGGCGGGTAGCCGGGGACGCCCGAGGGGTGGCTGCACAGGCTCATGAAGCCGGAGCGGGCCATGCCGGCCGTGTCCTGGCAGGGGTCCTCGGCGTAGGGGCCACGAGGGCCGAAGCCGCTGCCCCGGGCGTAGATGATGTCCGGGTTGCGCTGGCGGACGCTCTCCTCGTCGGCGCCCATCTGTCGCAACGCCTCCGGCGTCAGGTTGGTGACCAAGACGTCGCAGCGCTCGATGAGGCGGTAGAAGAGCTCCTGGCCCTTGAAGTGGTAGAGGTCCAGGGTCAGCGACTTCTTGTTGTGGTTCCCCATCTCCCAGAGGAGGCGGCGGTCCCCTGGCAGGACGAGGGTGCGCTCGAACAAACGGGTGGCGACACGGGAGAGGTCGCCCACGCCGGGCTTCTCCACCTTTATCACCTCCGCCCCCAGGTCGGCCAGGATCTGGGCGGCGACGGGCCCCTGCACGTAGATGGTCAGGTCGGCCACCCGAACGCCCTCCAGAGGCATGGACATGTCCATGATTGCCCTCCCCTTGCGAGAATCGCCAAGATTCTAGCCGCCCCCGGCGAGGGCCGTCAACGCGCCAGCCGTCGCCCTCAGGTCCGGAGGGGGGCGGGGGAGCGGGGGCGGAGGGGGAGACGGGCGGCCTGGTTGACCAGGGTGAGGCTGGTGACGATGAGCAGCAGGCCGACGATGGTGTGGGCGTCCAGCTTCTCCCCCCTCACCCCCCAGCCCAGGAGGACGGCCACCGCGGGCGATATGTAGAAGACCAGGGAGGCCCGCACGGGGCCCGCCCGCCGTACCAGCCAGAGGTAGGAGGGGAAGGTCAGGCCTAACCCCGTCACCAGGCCCAGTATCAGGAGGGCACCCCAGGCCCGGGAGGAGACCTCCAGGTCGCTCGGGCTGTAGGTGAGGGCGGCCGCCGGCACCAGGACGAGGACGCACAGGAGCCCCATGCTGATGGCCAGCCCCAGCTCGTTGGCCCCCGCCAGGTAGCGACGGAAGATCACGGCGGCCAGGGCGAAGAGGACGGCGCCCCCCACGACGGCCAGGTCGCCGGTGAGGGTGGATGCCCCCAGCTTGTCGAAGTCGAAGCCGGCAATGAGGGCCACGCCGGCCAGCCCCACCAGCAGCCCCAGGAGGACGCGCAGGCGGAGGGCCTCGCCGGGGAGGAGGAAGCGGGCTATCAGGGCGGTGAAGATGGGGCTGCTGGCCGCCAGGACGCCGGCGGTGCTGCTCTCCGTCCGTGTCTGCCCCCAGGCGATGAGTGGCCAGGAGATGGCGTAGTTGGCCAGGGCCACCGCCAGCAGGGGCCAGAAGCGCCTCCGCAGCAGGGAGAGGACGGGAGGCCGCAGGAACAGCCCCAGGAAGGAGAGGAAGGAGAAGCCCAGGACGGCCCGCACCGTCATGAGGAGGAGGGGGCCCATCTCCCCCAGGGCGGAGGCGGTGAGGAAGAAGACGGAGCCGAGGGTGATGCCCAGGGTCAGCAGCGCCAGGTAGCCGAAAACCCCCATCTCCCACCCCCTCACAGGTGCTGGCGGAACCAGGCCAGGGACTCCTCCATCACCATGGAGACTATGGGCTCCGTGTAGACCTCGAAGTGGGCGACGTGGCGAGGCAGGAGGACCAGCCGTTTGGGCTCTCTCGCCCGGGCGTAGGCCAGCTCCGCCTGCTCCAGAGGGGTGATGGTATCCCTGGGGGCGGCGATGATGAGGAGCGCCCGCGGCGAGATGCGGTCTGCCACCTCGTCGGCGGCGAACTCCAGCACCGCCTCCACGCTGCGCCAGGGCATCTCCCGGCGGGGGCCCAGCAGGTGCTGGAAGCGTTCGAAGTAGGCGGCCACGCTGGGATGGGGGTCCGGCGGCCGGAACTCGGAGACGGGCACCACCTTGGACTCTCCGGTCAGGACGCGGCGCACGCGGTCCGCCTCCAGTTCGTCCAGGATGCGCTCCCAGTTGAAGGCGGTGTTGACGGAGCGGATCCAGCGCCGGCCATTGGTGACGGGGACATTGGCCACCACCGCCTTCACCCGCTCGTCCACCGCCGCCGTGTAGATGACGATGGCGCCGCCGAAGCTGGTGCCCCAGAGGCCGATGCGGGCCGGGTCCACCTCTGGCTGCTGCTGGAAGAAGGTGATGGCGTTGCGCACGTCCTCCACCTCCCGCAGGGGGAGGAGGAGGTTGCGGGGCTCCCCCTCGCTCTCGCCGAAGTGGCGGTAGTCGAAGCGGAGGACGGCGTAGCCCTGGTCAGCCAGACGGCGGGCGTAGTCCGGGAAGTCCATGGCCATGAGGGCACCGAAGCCGTGGCAGAGGACGATGCCCGGCAGGCCGCGGGCCTCCTGGGGCGCCGTCAGGTAGCCCCGCACCCTGACGCCCTCGCTGTAGAACTCCACCGGCCGCTCCATGGCCTCCTCCTGGCTGTGGGGTGGCGCCGCGGCCACGCTGCGGCGCTCTCGGGGCCATTATAGGGCCTCTGCCTCCAGGGCGCTCCCGCGGGGCCGTCAGGAGGTGGCCTCCAGGATGGCCTTTATCTGGGCGGTGTGCTCCCGCTCGTGGCTGGCCAGGTTCTCCAGGAGGGTGAGTACGCTGAACTCCTCCCGTCCCACCGGCCGCAGGGTGTAGAAGAGCTCTTCGTCTACCTCCCTCAGCGCCTCCAGGAGGGCGCAGCGGCCGGCCTCCAGTTCCCGGACTGCCTGCGCCAGGGAGGCCACCGGGGCGGGCTCCGGCCGGGGAGGCGGCTCCGGTGACTCCTGCAGGAGGGCCAGGACGCGCAGGTAGCCCTTCTCGGCCAGGATCAGGTGCTCCAGTACCTGGCGCACGGACCAGCCGCCACGACGGGCGCGGTCCAGATCGGCGTCGGTCAGAGGGGCGAGGACGGCGAGGAGCCCCTCGTGGGCGGCCCTCGCCTCCTCCAGGGCGTGGCGCAGGTCGTCCTCGAACTGGGAAGGCATCTCTCTCGACGGACCTCGGCCTCGTCGGGCGGTGGGCTCACTGGCCGTCCACCACGGCGATGCCCTCCACCTCGACCAGGAAGTCCGGGGAGGCCAGCCGGGAGACCACCAGCAGGGTGGAGGCCGGGGGCTCACCGGTGAGGAACTGGGCCCGCGTCTCCAGGTAGGGGGCTATATCCTCCTCCCGTACCAGGTAGTTGGTTATCTTGACCAGGTCCTCCAGGGAGGCCCCACAGGCGGCCAGGAGGGCCTGGATGTTCCTGAAGACCTGCTCCGTCTGGGCCCTGATATCGCCCCGGCCCACCAGCTCTCCCCTTTCGTTCAGGGCCACCTGGCCTGCCAGGTATATGGTGTTGCCCACCCTGACGCAGTGGGAGTAGCGGCCTACCGGGGCATGAACGCCCGCTGCACTCCTGACGAACTCCTTCATAGCCTCCCTCCCGGCGGGCCGGACAGGCCCGCTGCCGAGAGGGTAGGGCCTGCGCCTCCCCGCGTCAAGGCGGCCTAACCGCCGTAGGTGACGCCGCACTCCGCCATGGTGAGGGGCTGGGCCTCCCGGCGCAGGCCGGCAGCCACCACCTCCCCCACTACTACGGCGTGGTCGCCCCGCTCGATGACGTCGGTGACGCGGCACTCCACCCAGGCAGGGGCCACTTCCAGGATGGGGGCGCCCGTCTCGCCCCTCTGGAAGCGGTAGCCGCCTATGGTCTCCTCCTCCGGCTCCACCGTCTTGAAGAAGGCGAAGGCCACATCCTTCTGGCCGCTCTCCAGGAAATTGAGGGAGAAGACGGGCCGCTCCTTCAGGTGCTGGTAGGCGCGACTGTCCGTCTTCACCCCCACCATGACCAGGGGCGGCCGGAAGGAGGCCTGGGAGACCCAGTTGACGGTGGAGGCGTTGACCTGTTCCTGGCCACAGGTGCCGAGGACGAAGAGGCCGTAGGGGATCATGCGAAGGGCCGTCTTCTTGGCCGACTCGTCCAGGGGCATGGCATCCCTCCCGCTCTGGCCTGGCGTGGCGCCGGCCTGGTGGCAGGGGTGGGATTCGAACCCACGACGCACGGCTTATGAAGCCGCCGCTCTACCGCTGAGCTACCCTGCCCGGTAGCCCTGGCCCTGCCTCTTACATAATGGCAGCTACGCCTGCCCCTGACAAGGGGCGGGGCGACAGATGGCGGTGGAATGGCGGTGAAATGGCGGCCCACCATTTTGCCGCCGCTCTCCCCGGAGCCCATCGTGGGAGGGGAGCATGAAGCGAAGGGGCAACCATGAGGGCTCCTATCGGCGGAGGAACGCCTACTGGGAGGCCTCAGTCCGTCTGGCAGGGCAACGCTACTACGTCACGGGCAGGACCAGGCGGGAGTGCCAGGAGAGGCTGCTCTTGCTGCTGGAGCGCCATCGCCGGGGAGCTCTGGCGCCCCCCTCTCGCCTCAGCCTGGGGGAGTGGGCGACCCTCTGGCTACGGGAGGGCGAGGGGAGATGGCGGCCCACCACCCTGAGGCGGAGGCAGCAGGTGCTGGGGCCTCTCCTGGAGCGGCTGGGGAGGGTGAGGCTCTCACGTCTAGAGCCCCTACACCTATCGGCGGCCCTGCTGGCGCTCCAGGAGGGGGGCATGGGGAGCCGTAGCCTGGAGCTGTGCTGGCTGACCCTCCATGCCTGCCTGGAGGAGGCGGTGAGGCGAGGGCTGCTGGGCCAGAACCCCCTCCAGAGGGTGCCACGGCCCAGGCACCAGAGGCGGGAGGTCAGGGACTGGACGCTGGGGGAGATGAGGCGCTTCCTCGGGGCGGCCCTGGAGGACGGACGGCCCCTCGCCCTGGGCCTGGCCCTCATGCTGCTGACGGGGCTGAGGCCTGGCGAGATGCTGGGCCTTCAGTGGCCTGACGTGGACCTGCCTGCTGCCACCCTGACGGTGAGGCGCTCCGTCACCTGGGCGGGGAGCCAGTGGCACATTGGCAGGCCCAAGACCAGGGCGGGGGAGAGGACCATCGCCCTCCCCTCCCTGGCCCTGGCCGTCCTGGGGAGGCTGCCCAGGGAGAGCGTCTACCTGTTCTGGCGGGACAGGCCGCCCTACCGCCTCTCGGGGGTGATGGGGGAGCTATGCCAGAGGGCAGGCGTCCCCCGCCGTCCCGCCCACTACCTGCGCCACTGCCAGGCAGCGCTTCTTGCCGCCTCGGGCCTGGACGTGAAGTCCCTGCAGCGCAGGCTAGGCCATGCCCAGGCCTCCCTCACCCTGGACGTCTACGCCCATGCCCTCTCGGAGATGGACAGAAGGGCGGCGGAGCTGGTGGACGGGGCCCTGGGGTGATGGGGCCAGCGTGCAGGCGAGGGAGCGCTTGTGCTACACTGGCCGTGTCGGGGCCAGGTGGCGGGGGACGCCCCGCCCGCAAGCCTGGCGGCCTACCACGTCGGGGCCTGGCCTCCGGTCTCACGGGTAGGGGTGGGCCAGGTGGCCAACGACAAAGACGGAGACGTTCTAGATGGCATCTTCGCCCTCCTGGAGTGGGCCTACAGGCCTTACGACCATCGGGACGGACACCGCCAGCTTCTGGAGCGCCTGAAGCTCCTCCCTGCCGCCGCCAGGGATAGCCTTGCCCAGCAGCTCAAAGATTACCAGGAGAGGACGACCAGCCCCGCCACCTGGGCCTGGCAGCTTATCTTCTCTGCCCAGGACGCCCCCCTGCCCCTCTATCGCTTCAACGACCAGGTAGCCCTCCAGGTGGGGGAGGCGACGAGCCAGGGCGAGGAATTCCGCCTGAACCTCCTGCATTTCCTGGCCTGCCATCAGGAGGAAGGCTACCCTCTGGAGGACGAGCTGATGCGGCCTCGGGTGCCAGGGGCCCTGGGGCATATCACCGTCTACAAGGAGCGCCTCCTGGAAGGGGAGCTGCGGGCCCAGGTGGAGAGGCTGGAGAGACGCTTGGGCCACCCTCTTGCCCTCCCCCATCCGCAGCTTCACGGGGTGCGATTGCTGCCTGGCATCGTCTCCTGGGACGTCTGGGAAGCGGTGAAAACGGCCCCCCTGCATGTCTCGAAGAAGGCCTGGCAGGCCTTCCTCCGCCTCCGTAAGGACACCCGTGAGGCGATGGCGGACAAGCTTTACGATGTCTCCCTCTCCGCCCACTTCGAGACTCACTCCAGGGCCCGCCCCAGGGGAGCGCCCCCCTACGTGGGGCTGGGTGTAGAGGGCCACGGCTTCTATCTGCTCTACCACCCCGAGGCGAGCACCACCTGGCAGATGCGGCGCCTCCTGGAGGAAGAGAAGGGCTATGGGGCAGGCATCTATAGTCGCCGCAGCCAGGGCCAAATAGTGTCCCTAGAGGGGCAGGAGGCGGACGAGGAGGGGCGCCCCCTCAGCCTGGCCGCCCCATCGACTGACCCCGCCGACAGCCTGGCCGTTCGGGAGGCCATCCGTCGACTGCCGAAAGAGCTGCAGGCCGCCGTTAAGCTGGTCTACCACGAGGAGCTGACCCAGGAGGAGGCAGCCGCCCGCCTGGGCATCAGCCGACAGGCCCTCTCCAAGCGCCTCAAGAGGGCCATCGAGATGCTGCGCCGCCTCCTCTCCTCCTAGACGGCAGCCAGACCCCCCCACTTCGCTACTGCCTTCCGCCGCTGCTGACGAATAGGCCCCAAGATTTCCTCCCGAGCGGTTGCGAAAAGGGCGTTTTGCTGCCCCCTCAGGGTAGAGGGGGTGAGGAAATGCCAGCCAGCCTCGTCATTAAGCTAACGCCCCGGCGGCAGCACGCCGACATTTCCTTCGAGGGCGGGGCCACCCGGGACGAACGACGGGAAGTGATGCGCCTGGGCGCATTCCTAGCGCCTGCCATCGCTGACCTTGAGGCCGCTCTGCGGCTGTTTGCCCTCGTCGAGGACGAGGAGGTGTCTTCATGATACGAACTCAACCTGTCGTTGGACAAGCCCGCCCCGTGGCGCTTCAGGTTTACCGCCCGTCCCTGGGCCGGTGGGCCGTGGTGGGCAAGCTCATCCCCCTGGACGGGGAGGTGGTGTTGGCTATTCCGTATCGGCACCGCCCCCGCCTTGAGGGGCGGGTGAGCCTCCCCCTGACGGCTCTACGCTTCGCCCAGGCGGAGGGGGCGGAGGCTATCGTCGTCCGCTTCGACGATGAGCGTTATGCCGTCCGCCTCCCCCTGGAGGAGGCACTGCGGCGGGGCAAGCGAGAGATGCTAGATGGCCAAGTCGAGGTTTGGCTCTGTCTAGCCGATTTCAAGGAGTGTGCCTGGCCGGAGTGGCCCTTCGCCACTCGGGGGATGCGCTTGGGCCTTGGGCCGGAGGAGATGCCCTGCCAGCTCACGCTGTGGGAGGTGGGGTCATGACTGACCGCCCCCTCTCTCACGTCCTTGTCCGCCTGGAGGAGCTAGGCTGCCTCCCCCGGGGCCGCAACGGGAGCTGGGCAGCGCCCTGCCCTGCCCACGAGGACAGACGCCCCTCCCTCAGCCTGCGGGAGGGCGACGGCGGGCAGGTGCTTATCAAGTGCCATGCTGGCTGCCGCACCGAGAACGTCCTGGAGCGCTTGGGTCTCTCCTGGGCTGACCTCTTCCCGCCCCAAGAGCGGCGCAACGACCATCAGCCGGAGAAGCGCCAGGCCCAGCAGCCCGCTGACCCACTCTCGTGGTGGGCCGAGCGCTGCGGGGTGCCCAGAGGGTGGCTCGAGAAGCTCCCCCTCGAGGCCCGTGACGATGCGGTGGCCTTTACCTGGCCGGGCCTGGAGGCGGCCAAACTCAGAGCGCCGGAGGGTAAGGGCTACTGGGCGGGTGATGGCCCCCGCCCGCCGCTGTGGCCTACATTGCCTGACGAAGCCCCGCCCGTTCTGGTGCTCACGGAGGGGGAGAGTGACGCCACGGTGGCCCTGTACGTTCTGGAGGCGGCAGGGCTACAGGGGGCGGCATCCGCCCATGCGGTGACGAAGGGGGCCGCCGCCAAGCCCGACGTGATGGTGCTGCGGGAGGCCCTGGCCAGGGGCGCCCGGGCGCTCCTCGTGGTGGCCGATGCCGATGAGGCGGGCGAGAGGGCAGCCCGCCACTGGGCGAACGCCGCCCGGGAGGTGGGCCTGGCCACCGCCATCCTCGACCTGGTGGGCCGGGGACTTGTCTCGCCGTCGCTGGGCGAGAAGGACCTGCGTGACGCCTACCGCCGCCAGCCGGCCCGGGTGATGGCCGAGATGAAGGCGGCCGTGGAGGGCTTGGCCGAGGGGGCGAGTTCAGTTCCAACTAACGGTGTTGCCGTTGGAACTCAACTTCTAACCCCCGCCGACATCGTGGCCGCCGCCGAGGAGGAGCTGGAGTCCCTGCCCCTCCTGGGACAGGTGGGAGTCGTCATCAAGGGCTGGAGCCACCTCCTGGCCGCCCCGCCCAAATGCGGGAAGACCGAGCTTGTCTGGGCCTGTGTGCGGGAGTGGGATGCCCTGGGACTTCGAGTCCTCTGGGTGAGCGAGGAGGGGGAGAGCGTATGGGCCCAGAGGCTCCGGAGGGGCGAGGCCGCCCCGGAGCGGGTGCGCTGGCTTATGGCGGCCGGGATGAGGCCTGAGGACATTCTGGCGGCCCTGCGAGAGGCAGCCCCCGATTTCGACGTGGTCATTGTGGACACCCTGCGTCATCTGTTCCGGGTAGATGAGGGGGATAATGCCCTCATCGCCCGCACCATCAGCGGCCTGGACGACGCCATCGGCAGGGGGAGAACCCGCATCTATCTGCACCACACACGGAAAGCGCCAGGCCAGCATGGCGAGCGGACGGCGGGCGGCCTGGCCTTCGTGGGCGGTGTAGACCGCCAACTAGAACTCGCCTGGGATGACCACGACGACACCCGCCGGGTGTTGAAGGGCGTCTCCCGCATCGCCCCTGTGCCTACGCTCCTGCTGGCCTGGGAGGATGGCCGGCTCAGGGCCCTGGGGGAGGCGGCGGCGGTGGAGCTGGGCCAGGTCAAGGAACGGGTGCTGGGGGTGCTCACCGAGGAGTGGCAGACCACACCCCAAATTCTGGCCGCCCTGGGGGAGCCGAGACCCTCCGACGAGCAGGTGCGCAGGGCGCTACGGGAGCTGGCCCAGCTGGGCTTGGTGGAGCGTGACCCGCCCATCACTGAGGGCGAGCGGCGGGGCAGGCCCCATCGCTGGCGCCTTGCCCCGCCCCAGTTCAGTTCCAACGGCACACATATTAGTTGGAACCGAACTCCCCCCCAGGCCAAGAGGGCCCTGCCCGCCTGGGTCCTGGAGGAGCTGCGAGAGGAGCTGGTCTGCGTCCTGTGTGGCCAGGAGGCGGAGGCCTACACCCCGGGAGGGGAGCCTGTTTGCCAAGCCTGCCTAGAGGCAGGACAGGACGCTCCGCCGGAGGCAGAGTTTACGGACAGGGTTTCCGGACAGGGCCCCGGGGGAGTTTACGGACACAAGGTTTCCGGACAGAGTTTACGGACAAAGTTTACGGACACAGGGTCTACGGACGGGGTTTCCGGACAGAGAGTTTCCGGACAGCCCCCCGGTTTCCGGACAGAGTTTACGGACACGGAGTTTACGGACGCAGAGTTTACGGACAGCTTGTCCGAAAACGTTTCCGGACAGGGCCCCTGCCGGGGGTGCGGCCAGGCCCTCCCGAGGCGACCAACTGGACGCCCCCCCAGGTGGTGTAGCGACTCTTGCCGCAAGCGGGCGGCCAGGAGGGAGAAGGGGTGAAGCCCTGCCAAGGCTGCGGGAGGCCCCTTCCTCAGGGAGCCTCCCCCAGACGCCGCCACTGCTCGAACGCCTGCAAGCAGAGGGCCTATAGGCGCCGTGTCCCCTGCGCTGGCGGCTGCGGCTGCCGTGGCCCCAGGGATGCCTCGGAACGCTTCATCTGCGACAACTTCGCCTGCCTCGGCTTCCAGTGCCAGGCCTACAGCTACTCCCCCACCAGACCAGCCAGGAGAGGCAGGCCCAGGAGGGCCAAGGGCCCACCCCTGCCTCCTCCTCGGCCCCAGAATGAGCGTTACGATGGCCCCTGGAGGATGCCTTACACGTGGTGAGGCCTCTCCCCCCTGGTGAGGGGGGTGACGGGTCAGGAGGCGGGGGGAGGACGGGGCCCCCGGGCCTTTTCGGTCGAGGGCGCTACGTATGTAGCACCTGGGCCCAGAGCGAGGCCTTGTAGCGCTAGCTGTCTGGCCCTTTCCTCAGGGGGATATGGGGGACTGCCTCCTGCCCTGAGGGGGCCTGGAAACGCCTTCTGGTGCGTCTCCTGGCCTTCCAGGGCGGGGGCTAGGGCTGCCCCTCCCCCTGGCCCTTCCTGCGGCGGTAGGCCTCCCGCTTGCGCTTCAGCACCTCATCGTGGTGGCGATACCAGTAGGCCTTGGCTGAGCAAGCAGGGGAGGCGATAGGTGAGGCTAAGTAGTCCTGGGCTCCCCTGGCTGGTCTTGGCCAGGGCCTCGAGGCCCTTCCCTCGAGGCCTTCTTGCGGCGGTAGTAGGCTCTCTGGGCACAAGCGTGGCTGCAATACTTCCTCTGTGCCACACCGGTGAACGGACGGCCACAGACGATGCATGACTTATCTACCTGGCGGCGCAAGCCGGCCAGATAGCGGCCCATCTCCTCTGGCGTCATGTCCTCCATCACAGCCTAGTTTAGATTGAGCCGTCCTGTGATGCAAGGCCATCAATCATCTCTATGGTCAGGAAAAGTGGCCATCTGAAACTTTCATTGAAAATTGCCTCTGCCCCCTCTTGACAGATGCTGATTATTGGCCTACTGTCAGCATTGACAGACACGAGGGCAGGAGGTGCTAGCGATGCAGGCGCTGACGTTCGAGCAAGTAGAGGCCAGGCGGCAGCGGGGCCGGGAGCTAGTGGCCCAGGGCAAGGTCCTCCCCCTCATCGGCCGGGAGGGCGGCTACGTGGTCCTGAACGGCAAGGGGGCCTACCTGGTGAGCGAGGAGGGCTGCACCTGCCCCGACTACCAGCAGCGGGCCGTCGTCTGCAAGCACCAGTGGGCCGTCCAGCTCTACCGGGAGGCCCAGGAAGGGGGTGAGAGGGAGTGCCGGCAGTGTGGGCAGCGGCTCCCCAGTGCTCGGCACGATGGCCTCTGCGTCTGGTGCGGCCTCAGGTAGCAGAGAAGGGGCCTGGGAGGGCGGCCCCCTCTCAGGCCCCAACACCCATCAAGGAGGCGAGACCATGATGACAGCAGGGAGGGAGGCGGTCAAGACGGTGGCCAGGGTGGGCCTGGGGAGGACGGGCCTCGAGGTCAGCTTCCTGAGCGATGGGACGGCCCTTCTCTCCTGTGCCCACCAGGGCGTCTGCGAGGGCTGCTACAGGGAGTGGGAGACGGGGGAGAGCGTCCTCTTCACCCCCGAGCTGGCCCAGCACCTGGCCCTGGCCACGAGGCCCTGGCTCACCCGGGGGGAGAGGCAGGCCATCACCCAGGCCCTCAGGGAGTGTCTGGCGCCGGTGAGCTAGAAGGGAGGGATGGACATGGCGACCATCACCATCACCAGGACGGAGACCAGGCAGGGCAACAGGGGGCCCTACACCCTGGCCCACCTGGAGGGGGGCAAGAGGGCCTACGTCTGGGACCGGGAGTTGGCCCAGGCCCTGGGCCCTGGGGTGTGGGAGGCGGAGCTGGAGGAGAGGGGAGGCTTCCTCAGGCTCAGGAGCGCCAGGCCCATCGCCAGCGCCAACGGCGCCCAGCGTGAGGCCCAGGGGCGAGAGCCTCCCTTGGCGACGGCCCAGGACCGGCTGGAGGCCCTCAAGCTGGCTATGGCCGCCATCGGCCAGGTGAGGCCCCAGGATGTGCCCCAGGTCATCGAGGCCGCCCAGGCTATCTTGGCGTGGCTCCGGCGGGGGGAGGGCTAGCATGCCCTCCCCTTGCCTCTACTGCCGCCAGCCCCTCATGTTCGTCAGCGGCCGTGGCTACCGACACCCTGGCGGCACCGTTGTCCAGTGGTGCCCAGAGCGCCACCAGGAGTTCATTTGCGGCCCCTCGCCTGCCCCCTTTCTCAAACAGCCTCAGGGGGCAGACGCCCGCTCCCTTGACCAAGGACTACGATAAAGCCATGATAGGCGCAGCAACGACTCTGGGGGAGCCTCGTGCTACAAGGCGGTCTTAGGGAAGAGGTCCTCAACGTCTTTCTCGCCCTAGCCCTATCCAGACGAGGGGTGGTGAATGCGCCCGAAACGGTTCTCAGGGAGGCTACCTCCGGTAGGCGAGCTATGCCGGACGTCATCGTCGACCTGCAAGGCCTGCGTCTGGCCATCGAAGGCAAGGTGGACGACACACCCAACGCCCTCGATGCCGCCGTCAAGGAGGCCCAGGGGCGAGTGGAGACGGGGCTCGCCCACCTGGGGGTGGCGGTCGTATATCCCGCCGAGCTGAGGACGGCTCCCTTCGGCCAGCTGGCAGAGAAGCTGGCCACTGCTACACTCCAGGGGGCGCTCTGGGGTGAGGTCGGGTTCACACGGTGGCGAGGGACGGTCGACGACCTAGCAGGGCTGTTACGGCGGGCGTTGGAGAGCCTGGTCGCCCAGGACGTGGTCGCCGAAGCGGCCCAAGCGATTGAGACCGCTGTCGACCAGTTCTCGCAGCGGGCATACGGGACGCAAGCGTCTGTGGAAAGGGCGGCCCAGGTGCTGGGCATCAGCACTCCCCGCCAGGAGTTCGTGGGGCGCATCGCTGGGCTCATCACCATTAACGCCATGCTGTTCCAGGAGCTGCTGGCCGAACATGACCCTCGGGTCGAGACGTTGCGAACGACCTTGGAGCACGACGACCCTCACTCAAGGCTTTGCGAGGCGTGGCGGTTCATCCTCAGTGACATTAACTACCACCCCATCTTCCACGTGGCCCGCCAGCTACTGTTAAATCGCCCTTCTAGCCCTGACGTGAACTCGGGGCTACGGGCTCTGGGCAGTACAGCGCTCAAGATAGCCGGCAAGCGGGCGGCACTGCGCCACGACCTGATGGGGCGCATCTACCACAGGCTGCTGGCCGAGGCCAAATACCTGGGAACCTACTACACCTCAGTGCCGGCAGCGACCCTCCTGCTGAAGCTGGCCCTGGACTACCGTCGCTTCCCCTATGACTGGCACGACCTCGGGGCGGTCCAACATCTGCGCATCGCCGACCTGGCCTGCGGCACCGGCACCCTCTTGATGGCAGCCGCCGAGGCAGTCACCGACAACTATGTTCGTGCCTGTGCACAGGAAGGCACTAAGCCAGACCTGAGCGGGCTGGCCCGCATCCTCATGGAAGACGTCATTTACGGCTACGATGTCCTCCTGTCAGCGCTTCACCTCACGGCCTCCACCCTGGCGCTGCGAGCGCCCGAGGTAACGTTCGGACGCCTCAACCTTTGGAGCCTCCCGCTGGGGGTTCAGCAGACGCCTTCGGGCCCCACCAGCAGGCTGGGCAGCATCGAGTTCTTAAAGGGAAGCGACTTGGCAGTGGAAGCAGATTTCTTCACTGGCGAAAGCAGCGAAATCAGCAGGGTCACGGGCTCAGGTGACGAACTAACAGGTGCCAAGCTCCCCAAGCTCGACCTGTGCTGCATGAACCCGCCCTTCACCCGCAGCGTGGGGGGCAACCTGCTCTTCGGCAACCTGCCCGAAGGGGATAGGGAAAAGCTTACGAAGGAGCTGGGGCGTGCCCTTAAGCGTCGGATGCCGGACAACCCCGTCCGCAGGTTTGGCGACTATGCGAGCGCTACGGCGGGGCTAGGCAGCGTGTTCCCCCTGGTGGCCGACCGTCACCTGAAGGCGGGGGGGCGCCTGGCGTTGGTTCTGCCCAGGGCCGTCCTCTCGGGCGTGGCTTGGGAGAGGACCCGCAAGCTGCTGGCGGAGCGCTACGTGCTGGAGTATGTCGTCGTGAGCCACCATCCTGACCACTGGAACTTCTCGGAGAACACTGACCTGAGCGAGGCGCTGCTGGTGGCCAGGAAGCCCGGCGAGAAGGAGGAGGTCGACCATTACCCTGTGGTCTTCGTCAATCTGTGGCGCAACCCCGCCTCGCCGGTAGAGGCCTTGGCCGTCGCTAACGCTCTCCTGAAGGGCTCAGCTCCTGACCTCCTGGCCGGCCAGGGGGCTCTCATCATCAGGTCGGATGGCATGACCTTCGGCGAGGCCGTCAGCCTGCCATGGCGAACGGTGAGGGATGGCTCCTGGCTCTGGGGTTGTGCCTTCGCCCAAGCTGACCTGGTGAGGGCAGCCCTGCACATGCGGGATGGGAAGGTGTGGTCGCCAGGGATGGTCGAGGCAACGGTGGCGCTACGACCGTTGAGAGAACTGGGCCGTTTGGGCCCCGACACCCGAGACGTTTGGGATGGATTCGACAGAGCGGCAGCCACCACCTCGTATCGGGCCTTCTTGAATCACGATGCCGACGTCGTGACATCTATCGCCCAGTCTCCTAACTGCTCCCTGGCCCCCCTATCCCAAGCGAGGCCTGGCCGCCCCCTGCGGGACGCTCAGGCGCTCTGGCAAAAGGCGGGGAGACTGTTGGTAGCAGAGCGGCTGCGGCTCAACACCCAGAGGGTGACGGCTGTGCTCTGCGACGAGAAGGTTCTCAGCAACGTTTGGTGGCCCGTGTCAGGACTCCAGCCCGACGAGGAGAAGGCCCTGGCGCTCTGGCTGAACTCTACCCTCGGCCTGCTTGTGCTCATAGCGCACAGGGAGGAGACACACGGGGCCTGGGTAAAATTCAAAAAGTCCACCCTGGAAATCATGCCTGTCTTGGACGTGCGCTCCTTGAGCGCTGAGCAGCGGCAGAGGCTGAGAGAGGCCTATGACCTGCTGGCCTCTGAGCCCCTCCGACCCTTGCCAGAGATGGGGCAGGACACGACACGGCAGCTAATAGACGAGGCCGTCTGCCAAACTCTCGGCCTCCCCGACGTGAGGCCGCTGCGGGAGATGCTGGCCAGGGAGCCCATCGTCTGCCTGCAGCCCCTTTAGCGACGGGACTGCCCCTGTGCGGGTGGCCCTCTTGCTTTCCGAACACGTGTTGCATGGACACATGGGCTTGGCCGTGGCATTATGGCTCCTGCCTGGGGAGGTGGCGCTCGCCAAATGGTGGGGAGACGGCGGTGGCGTATCGGGGGCCGGATAGTGAGCACGGCTTATGAAGCCGCCGCTCTACCGCTGAGCTACCCTGCCCGGTAGCCCTGGCCCTGCCTCTTACATAATGGCAGCTACGCCTGCCCCTGACAAGGGGCAATAAGGGCGCCCCGCCAGCCCCCGGCGTTACAATAAATCATGCGATGGACGAGCGCGCCGAACGATTGCGCCAGCAGGTGCAAGCCCTCCCCGACAGCCCTGGCGTGTACATCTTCCGGGACGAGCGGGGACGGGTCATCTACGTGGGCAAGGCCACCCGCCTCAGGGAGCGCGTCCGCTCCTACTTCGGCTCGGCGCGGAGCCTGGAGCCCAAGGTGCGCCAGCTGGTCACCCGCATCGCCGACCTGGAGTACATAGTCACCCGCAACCCTCAGGAGGCCCTCATCCTGGAGGCCAGCCTGGTCAAGCGCCACCACCCCCACTACAACGTCCGCCTCAAGGACGATAAGCACTACCCCTACCTGAAGATAGACCTGTCCGACCCCTGGCCGCGGGTGGAGATAGCCCGGCGGGTGCTGCCGGACGGCGCCCGCTACTTCGGCCCCTACGCCGGGGCCGGCTCCGTCCGCAAGACGCTGGACCTGGTGAAGAAGCTCTTCCCCTGGCGCTCCTGCACCAAGACCATCACCGGGGACGATCCCCGCCCCTGCCTGGAGTACTACATCCACCGCTGCCTGGGCCCCTGTGCCAGCCTCTGCAGCAAAGAGGAGTACGACCGCGTCGTCCAGCAGACCATCAAGTTCCTGGAGGGGCGGACCGACGAGGTGGTGGAGGAGCTGTGGCGGCAGATGGAGGAGGCCTCCGAGCGACTGGAGTTCGAGCGGGCGGCCCGGCTGCGCGATCAGATCCGGGCCATCCAGCGGCTGGGGGAGCGGCAGGCCATGGACATGGGGCGCCACGTGGACATGGACGTCTTCGGCCTGGCCCAGGAGGGGGCCGATGCCTGCGTCCACGTCTTCTTCGTGCGGGGGGGTAACGTCATCGGCCGTGACCATTTCCCCCTGGACGGCGCCAAGGGGGAGCCAGCGGGGCGAGTGCTGGGGAGCTTCCTCACCCAGTTCTACCAGGCGGCCACTTACATACCGGAGCAGGTGTTGCTGCCGGCCCCGGTGGAGGACCAGGAGCTGCTGGCGGACTGGCTGGCGGGGAAGCGGGGTGGCCCCGTCAGCCTGCGCGTCCCCGGGGAGGGGAAGGAGCGCTCCCTGGTGGAGATGGCCATCGAGAACGCCTACCAGTCGCTGAAGGCGCTGCGGGTGCGCCTCCTCTCGGAGCGCAACAACCTGCGGCAGGCGCTGACTGAGCTGGCGGAGGAGCTGGGGCTGCCGGGGCCGCCTCGCCGCATCGAGTGTTATGACATATCCAACATTCAGGGGGCGCACGCCGTGGGCTCCATGGTCGTCTTCGTGGAGGGGAAGCCGCGGCCAGCAGAGTACCGCCGCTTCCGCATCAAGCTGACGACCGGGCCCAACGACTTCGCCATGCTGCAGGAGGTGCTGCGCCGCCGCTTCCAGCGGGCCAGCGCGGCCGTCCAGAAGGAGGACCAGGAGGGCGATTCCTTCGCCAAGCTGCCGGACCTGGTGCTGGTGGACGGCGGCAAGGGGCAGGTCTCCGCCGCCCATGACGTGATGCGGGACATGGGGGTGGGCCACATCCCCCTGGCGGGGCTGGCCAAGCGGTTCGAGGAGCTGTTCGTGGTGGATCTGGCGGAGCCCATCGTCCTCCCCCGCACCTCCCAGGCTCTCTATCTGGTCCAGCGCATCAGGGACGAGGCCCACCGCTTCGCCGTCACCTACCACCGTCGGGTGCGGGACAGGGCGGGCCTGGAGTCGGCCCTGGACAGCATCCCCGGCATCGGCCCCAAGCGCAAGAGGGCCCTCATACGGAAGTTCGGCTCCCTGCAGGCGATACGGGAGGCGCCGCTGGAAGACGTGGCGGCCACGCCCGGCTTCACGCGGGCGCTGGCCCGTAAGGTGCTGGAGTCTCTCTAGGCGGCTACTGGGCCGGCCTGGCCAGGAGGGTGCCCGTCATGGTGGTGGGGTGGATGTCGCAGCGGTAGAAGTAGTCCCCCTCTGGCACGTTGAAGGTGACGTCGTAGCTGCAGGGGCCGGTGCAGACCTCGCCGGCCGCTATGGACTCCTGGGCCTGGGGGGAGCGGTACAGGTGGAAGTTGTGGGGGATGCCGGCATCCTGGTTGTCGAAGTGGACGGTCACGTCCTGGTTCGCCACTACCACCAGCCGGTCAGTGTCGAAGACGTTGCCCCGCAGGCCGCGTATGGTGACCTCCGTCTGGGGCGGGCCCACCGGCGTGCCGCCGCCACCCTCGCCGCCCTCCTCGCCGACCTCGATTCCGGTGGTCAGCGTGAAGGCGGCCAGGAAGGTGGCCATGATAGCCACCGCCAGCCCGCCGAGGACGAGGACGTCTATGGGCAGCTTGGTGATGTCGAACCGCATGGGCCACCTCCGCCCCTATATAGTAGCGTGATTGTGAAATCAGGCGCTAGGCCTCCGGGCGCCCCTCTGCGGGCGTCTCCAGGTAGTCCCGCAGGGTGCGGGCGTTGCTCACAGCGAAGCCGCAGGCGTCGTTGTTGAAGTAGACGTAGACCTCTGCCGTCTCCTGGCCCAGGGCCAGCAGGCGACGAGAGAACTCCCACAGCGCCTCGTCGCTGTAGTTGCTGGCGTAGAGGGCCTCGCCGCCGTGGAAGCGGACGTAGGCGTGGGGGGCCGTCGCCACCAGGGGGGTCTTGAGGCCGGGGGAGTCGAAGCAGCAGAAGGCCACGCCGTAGCGCCTGAGCATTGACCACGTCTCCTCGCCGAACCAAGAGCGGTGACGGAACTCCACGGCGTGCTGCTGCTCCCGCGGCAGCAGCTCTAGGAAGCGGGCCAGCCGCTCTAGGTTCTCCTCCGTCCTGTGGAAAGATGGTGGAAGCTGATAGAGCAGGGGCCCCAGGCGGTCGCCCAGCTGGCGAGCCCCCTCCAGGAAGCGCTCCAGGGAGTCCGCTACCTCCCGCAGCCGCTTGATGTGGGTGATGAAGCGGTTGGCCTTCACGGCGAAGCGGAAGCCCTCGGGCACGGTGCGTCGCCACAGCTCCCAGGCACTGGGCCGTGGCTGGCGGTAGAAGGAGTTGTTGAGCTCCACCGTGGCGAAGTGGCGGGCGTAGTAGGCCAGCCAGCGGCCGCTGGGCAGGTCCTCCGGGTAGAAGTTGCCCAGCCAGTGGTAGTAGTGCCAGCCTGAGGTGCCCACCCAGAACCTGGCCATGGCCGTCTCCCCGGGTAGATAGTAAGGCGGCCGCCGCCCCGGTTGTATACTGAAGATGACCATGCTCGATGGACGTCGTAACCTGGGAAATAGCCTCCAGAGGGCGAAAATGGCCCTTCTCGCCGAGCTTAGAGAAGAGATCAACGATGAGCGCGTCCTGGCTGCCCTGGCACGCGTGCCCAGAGAGCGTTTCGTCCCGCCGGACCTGGTGCCCTACGCCTACGAGAACCGTCCCCTGCCCATCGGCCACGGGCAGACCATCTCCCAGCCCCTCATCGTGGCCATGATGACGGAGGCGCTGGCCCTCCAGGGCGATGAGAAGGTCCTGGAGATAGGCACCGGCTCCGGCTACCAGGCGGCCATCCTGGCCGAGCTGGCGCGGGAGGTCGTCACCGTGGAGCGGATACCAGAGCTGGCCCAGCGGGCGGCCCGCCTGCTGGCGGAGCTGGGCTACGACAACGTCCGGGTGCAGCTGGCCCGGGAGGATGTCCTGGGCTGGCCGGAAGAGGCGCCCTACGACGCCATCATTGTCACCGCCGCCGCCCCCTCCGTGCCCCGGGAGCTCTTGGAGCAGTTGGCCGCCGGGGGGCGCATGGCCGTCCCGGTGGGGGGCCGCGACCTGCAGGAGCTGGTGGTGGTGACCAAGGAGGCGTCCGGGCTGCGGCAGCGGCGACTGGGGGCCTGCCGCTTCGTTCCCCTGATAGGGCCGCAGGCGTGGCAGGTGGGGGAGGAGCCCGGTGGCTGACGCTGGCACGGCCATTTGGCCAGTTTTGGCGTCTTAACGGCCAAAAGCCCTTGACCCCTGGCACCGGTGGCCACATATTTTCCCCTGGGCCCTCTGCGTGGATAAAATGTGGAAAAGTGCCGTGCGCCGGGGGCTAAACGCAGGCGGGGCCCGTGCACACTACTGATTCTGTAAGGAGGTGAGGGATGTTATGGTGACCGGAACACGTCCCAAGGCGCCGCCCAGCCTTGGCGATGGTCTGGCCCGGTTCCTGGAATACCTGGAAGTGGAGAAAGGGGCCTCGGCCAACACCGTCGCCGCCTACCGCAACGATCTCCAGCAGCTCGCCGACTTCATTGGAGGCCGTCTCGGCGGGGAGGCCTCCTGGCAGAAGGTGGACCGGGCGCTCGTCCAGGACTTCATCCTGGAGCTGCGGCGTCGCGGCTACAACGACGCCTCGGTGGCCCGCAAGGTGGCCGCCGTGCGCTCCTTCTTCGCCTTCCTGGTGGCGGAGGGGCTGATGCGGCGGAACCCCACCGAGGGGCTCTCCTCGCCCCGCGTCAACAAGGCCCTGCCCCGGGCCATCTCTCCCAATGAGGTCGACGAGCTGCTGGAGCAACCCGCCCGCCGCCAGACCCCCGAGGCCCGACGGGACCAGGCCATGCTGGAGCTCCTCTACGCCACCGGCATGCGGGTGACGGAGCTCATCTCCCTGGACGTGGACGATGTCCACCTTGGGGCCGCCCCCTTCGTCCGCTGTCGGGGCAAGGGGGACAAGGAGCGCAGCATCCCCATCCACGAGCAGGCGGCGGAGGCGCTCCGTCAGTACCTGGAGGAGGGCCGGCCCTTCCTGGCCCGCCGGCGGGACGAGAAGGCCCTCTTCCTGAACCGGCGGGGCGAGCGGCTCACCCGTCAGGGCTTCTGGCTCATCCTCAAGGGCTACGCGCGGGAGGTGGGGCTGGCACCCGTGGTCACCCCCCACACCCTGCGGCACAGCTTCGCCACCCACATGCTGCGGGGGGGCATGCCCCTGCGGGACCTGCAGGAGCTGCTGGGGCACGCCAGCATCGCCACCACCCAGGTCTACACCCACCTGACCCGCGAGCACCTGCGGGAGGCGTACGACAACGCCCACCCGCGGGCCAGGGTGCAGGGGCGGGGCGCCTAGAGCCTCCCCGGGGCCCTCAGCCGGACAGGCCAGGCGGCCCCCGGCCACCAACGCGCCTTCCGGGAGGCCAGGGCCGCCCCGCGTCCGTCTCTCGGGCAGCGGCTAGGCCGGCCTTGTGCTATTATATTTGTCCCGATACGAAGGACGGCGAGGAGAGAGGACTGATAGCGATGACTTCCCCGGTGATCTCGGTCATCGGCGGGGAGAACGCTCCCCTGGAGGCCGTGGAAATGGCGGAGGTGGTGGGCCGAGAGCTGGCCCGCCGGGGGGCGGTGGTGGTCTGCGGCGGCGGCTCCGGCGTCATGGCCGGCGTCTGCCGGGGCGCCCGCAGCCAGGGTGGCCACACCATCGGCATCATGCCCGGGCACAACGCCCAGGAGAGCCCGCCCAACCCCTGGGTGGAGTTCGCCATCTATACCGGCATCGGCTATGCCCGCAACTCCATAGTCGTCCTCTCCGGGGAGGCGGTCATCGCCATCGACGGCGCCTACGGTACCCTGAGCGAGATCGCTTACGCCCTCATCCACAACATCCCCCTGGTGGGGCTGGAGACGTGGGACTTCTCCTACCGCGGCTTCGACGCCCAGAGCATCGTCCGCACCAACGACCCGGTGGAGGCGGTGGCGCTGGCCCTGGCCCTGGCCGAGAAACGCCGGGCCTCCCTCTCCGCGGGCCAGAGCCCGGCTGTCAGCGGCGACAACAGACCTCCCGGAAACTGACCTGCTGAGGGATGGCTGCGTGATGGAGATAGCGAGCGTGCGAGCGCGGGAGATCCTGGACTCCCGCGGCAACCCCACCGTGGAGGTGGAGGTCTTCCTGAGGGACGGCCCGAGCGGTCGCGCCGCCGTCCCCTCCGGAGCCTCCACCGGCGCCCACGAGGCCCTGGAGCTGCGGGACGGCGACCCCCACCGCTACCGCGGCAAGGGCGTCCGTCAGGCGGTGGCCAACGTCAACCAGGTCATCAGCCCGCGGCTGGCCGGCCTCTCCCCCTTCGACCAGGAGGCCATAGACCGCCTCCTGCTGGAGCTGGACGGCACCCCCAACAAGGCCCGTCTGGGGGCCAACGCCGTCCTGGGCGTCTCCCTGGCGGTGGCCCACGCGGCCGCCAGGGCCCGCGGTGAGCCCCTCTACCGCTACCTGGGAGGGGAGTCCGCTCACCTGCTGCCGACCCCTCTCTTCAACATCCTCAACGGCGGCCGCCACGCCCGCGGCGGCGTGGACTTCCAGGAGTTCATGGTGGTGCCGGTGGGGGCGCCCACCTTCGCCGAGGCCCTCCGCTGGGGGGCGGAGGTCTACCACGCCCTGGGCCGCCTGCTGGAGGAGCGGGGCCTGGCCACCAACGTGGGGGACGAGGGCGGCTTCGCCCCCGCCCTCCCCCGCAACCAGGAGGCGCTGGAGTTGGTGCTGGAGGCCATCGAGGCGGCGGGGCGCCGCCCCGGGGAGGAGGTGGCCCTGGCCCTGGACGCCGCCGCCAGCGAGCTCTACCGGGACGGCCTCTATCGCCTGGAGCGGGAGGGCCGTGCCCTGGATGCATCGGGGATGGTCTCCCTCTGGGAGGAGTGGTGCTCCCGCTACCCCATCGTCAGCATCGAGGACGGGCTGGCCGAGGACGACTGGGAGGGCTGGGCCCTCCTCACCGCCCGCCTGGGGAGGCGGGTGCAACTGGTGGGGGACGACCTCTTCGTCACCAACGTGGAGCGGCTGCGCCGGGGCATCCAGGCGGGGGCAGCCAACGCTGTCCTCGTCAAGCCCAACCAGATAGGCACCCTGAGCGAGACGCTGCAGGCCATAGGTCTGGCCCGTAGCGCCCGCTACGCCTGCATCATCTCCCACCGCAGCGGCGAGACGGAGGATACCACCATCGCCGACCTGGCGGTGGCCACCGGCGCGGGCCAGATCAAGACCGGCGCCCCCGCCCGCGGCGAGCGCACGGCCAAATACAACCAGCTCCTGCGCATCGAGGAGGAGCTGGGGGAGCGGGCCCGCTACGCCGGCCGCTCCGCCCTGGCTCCGCTGGGCTAGGCCATGGCCGGGGAGCGGCCCCGTACCCGCATCGGCCCTCTGCGGGTGCCGGAGCGCTACCGGCTGCCGCCCCGGCCGCAGGAGGAGTCCCCGGACGTCCAGGACGCCTACCGTCAGTCCCAGTTCCTCCTGGGGCAAGAGCTCTCCCTCTTCGAGCGGGGCATGGGGCTGCAGCTCCGGCTGGCCAGGGCGCTGGCCCGCCGGCGGAGCGGGGAGGCGGCGGCCCTGCTGGCCCTCTGGGGCCGCGCCTTCGCCGCCCTGGCCGACGCCTGTCAGCTCCTGGTCCGGGGCTCCTACGCCTCCGCGGTGCCGCTGGTGCGGACCGCCTGCGATATGGTGGCCGCCCAACGGGGCCTGCTGGCCTCCGCCTTCGCCGAGTGGCGGGAGTGGCTGGCGGAGGCCCTCGTCCAGGAGACGGAGCCCCCGGCGCTCTCCCTGGCCCTGGGCCGCTACCGGGCCAGCTCCGCCATCGCCCAGGAGCCGCGGCTCGCCGCTATCTACCGGCCGGCCAGCGAGCTCTCCCAGCCCCACTTCGGCGCCAGCGCCCTGCTGACGGGGCCGGAGCTGGCCCTGGACCACCTGCCCGTGGCCTTCGCCGAAAGCTCCTTCCACCTGGGCTGGGCGGAGCTGCTCCTGGGCTGGCTCCTGTCCCTCTGTGACCTCCAGTTGCAGACGGTGGCCCAGAGCGGCCTCCTGCCCCCCGGGGAGGAGGCGGCGGAGGAGAGGGCGGCCCTGGGCCAGGAGACCGCCGCCGCCCTGGCCCGGCCGGACCGCTGCCGCGTGGAAGAGGTGGACGGGGGATTCTACCTGGTCAACTTCCGCCGCTCGCCGGGCGGCCAGCCCCGGCGCCTCCTCCTGGCCGGCTAGCTTGACATGCCGGATAGGGCGGCCCTACATTAGCGGCGCGAGACCCCCCACGCGAGGAGGAGCCCATGGCCCTGGTCGAGTTCCTGAGGGAGCACCTCAACCGCATGCACAGCCAGTACGAGGAGCTGCTCAAAGACCTGACGCCGGAACAGCTCCACTGGACGGCCACCCAGCACGGGGTGCCCATAGCCTTCGTGGCCTGGCACGTGGTGCGGACGGAAGACAACATCGTCCGCTTCGTCCTGCAACGGCAGCCCACCGTCTGGATGGAGGGCGGCTGGCACGAGCGCTGGGGCCTGGACCGTGTGCACCAGGGCACCGGCTGGACGCTGGAGCAGGCGCGGGGCCTCCGCCTCCCCTCCGCCCAGGAGTTCCTGGACTACGCCCGCCAGGTCTGGCAGGCGGTGGACTCCTTCCTGGCCAGCATCGACGACGACTACCTGCAGCAGGTGGTCACCGTGAAGCCCCTGGGCGAGATGAAGGTGGCCAACGCCATAGGCACCACCTGTATGACCCACGGCTTCACCCACCTGGGGGAGATACAGCACGTTCGGGGACTCATGGGGCTGCAGGGTGCCCTGGCCTAGGGCGGCCGGCCACTGCTACGGCCCTGTAACCTCCAGGGGCGGGCGAGGGCGATGGCCCAACCCCGTCCCTATGTTATCCTGAAACTGGAACGCTCAGAGGGGCTACTCTGCCCCTGAAATGAGATGGGGGTGCATTCCATGGCCGTCAAGGTAGGCATCAACGGCTTCGGTCGCATCGGCCGGCAGGTCTTCAAGGCCATACGGGACTACCACGCCGATAAGCTGGAAGTGGTGGTCATCAACGACCTGACAGACCCTCACACCAACGCCCACCTCCTCAAGTATGACAGCAACTATGGCCGCTTCCCCGGCGACGTCCGCGCCACCGACAGCTCCATCGTCGTCGACGGACGCGAGGTGAAGGTCATCGCCGAGCGCGACCCGGCCAAGATACCCTGGGGCGACTTCGGCGTGGAGCTGGTCATCGAGTCCACCGGCCGCTTCACCGATGGCAAGCAGGCGGCGGCCCACCTGCAGGGGGGGGCCAAGCGGGTCATCATCACCGCCCCTGCCAAGAACGAGGACGTGACGGTGGTGCTGGGCGTCAACGAGGAGATGTATGACCCGGCCCGCCACCGCATCATCTCCAACGCCTCCTGCACCACCAACTGCATCGCCCCCGTGGTGAAGGTGCTGCACGACGCCTTCGGCGTGGAGAAGGGCTTCATGACCACCATCCACGCCTACACCAACGACCAGGTGGTGCTGGACACCGTCCACCGCGACCTGCGGCGGGCCCGGGCGGCCGCTCTCAACATCATCCCCACCACCACCGGCGCCGCCGTGGCGGTGACCCAGGTCATCCCGGAGCTGCAGGGACGCCTAGACGGCATGGCCTTCCGCGTCCCCACCTCCACCGTCTCCGTGTGCGACTTCGTGGCCAACCTGAAGCGTGAGGTAAAGCCGGAGGAGGTCAACGAGGCCTTCCGGGAGGCCGCCTCCGAGTCCCTGCGGGGAATCCTGGCCTACACCGATGAGCCCCTGGTGAGCCTGGACTTCAAGGGCGACCCCCACAGCGCCATCGTCGATGGCCTCAGCACCATGACCCTGGGCGGCAACCTGGTGAAGGTGCTGGCCTGGTACGACAACGAGTGGGGCTACGCCTGCCGCGTGGCCGACCTCTGCGCCTACTTGCTGAAGCGGGGCCTCTAGGTGCCGCCGCGGCGCCGCCGGCCCTGGCTGTCCGAGGGAAGGCCCGGGCCGCCCGCCCGGCGGCCCGGGGCCTACAGGAGGGGAGATGTGGTGGCAGGACTTCCTCTGGGGCCTCTGGAATGGGCTGACGGCGTGGATCGTCCTCATCGCCCACGTCTTCGGCGTCTGGGAGGGCTTCCCCTTCTATAACACGGGTAGGGCCGGCAACTGGTATGACTTCGGCTTTCTCCTGGGGGCCGGCTCCCCCTTCCTGGGGGCCTTCGGCAGGCGGGCCCGGGGCCGCTGACGGGGCCCTCTAGCCGGAGAAGGCCATAATGATTACTATTTAGCTAGAGCAGGGCTGGCGGGCGGTGTCTACCCCCTTCCTTTCCCCGAGGCTGCCCGGTGGCCTAAAATGTTAAATCGGCAATGTTCGATACCCTGACAGAGAAGCTGCAGGCTGCCTTCCGCCGCCTGGGAAACCGCGGCACCGTCACCGAGAAGGACCTGGACGAAGCCCTGAGGGAGGTGCGTCTCGCCCTATTGGAGGCGGACGTCCACTTCCAGGTGGTGCGGCAGTTCATATCCCGGGTGAGGGAGCGCGCCCTGGGCGCCCAGGTGCACAGGAGCCTCACCCCCGTCCAGCAGATAATAGACATCGTCCATCAGGAGCTGAAGGAGGTGCTGGGCGGCGGGCAGGCCCACCTGGAGCTTGCCCGCACACCGCCCACGGTAGTGATGCTGGTGGGGCTCAAGGGCTCCGGCAAGACCACCACCGCCGCCAAGCTGGGGCTGCACCTGCGGCGGCAGGGGCAGCGTCCCCTCCTGGTGGCCGCCGACCCTTACCGCGTCGCCGCTGCCCAGCAGCTCATCGCCCTGGGGCGGCAGCTATCCATGCCCGTTTCCGCTCCCGAGGGCGAGCTGGCGCCGCGGGAGCTGGCCCGGCGGGCCCAGGAGGAGGCCCGCCGCCAGGGGGCCACCCTCGTGCTGGTGGACACCTTCGGCTGCGTCGCCCTGGCCGAGGACGAGCTGGAGGCCCTCCGGGAGCTGCGTCAGGCCTTCTCCCCCACGGAGGTGCTCCTGGTGGCGGACGCCATGACCGGGCAGGAGGCGGTGCACGCCGCCCAGTCCTTCCACGAGGCGCTGGGGCTCACGGGCCTCGTCCTCACCAAGCTGGACGGCGACGCCCGCGGCGGCGCTGCCCTCTCCATCCGCGCCGTCACCGGCGTGCCCATCAAATTCGTGGGGACGGGCGAGAAGCCGGACGCCCTGGAGCCCTTCCATCCCGACCGCGTCGCCGGGCGTATCCTGGGTATGGGCGATGTCCTGACCCTCATCGAGAAGGCCAAGGAGGAGTTCGCCCAGGAAGAGGTGGAGAGCTTCGCCGAGCGGGCCCGCCGCGGCGAGATCACCATGGAGGACCTGCTCATGCAGTTCCAGCGGGTCCAGCGCATGGGGCCCATCCAGCAGCTTCTGGGGATGCTGCCCGGCTTCGCCGCCATCAAGGGCCAGCTACCCAAGGAGGCCATGGACGAGCGCTACTTGAAGCGGGCAGAGGCCATCATCCTCTCCATGACGCCGCAGGAGCGGCGCCACCCGGAGATCATCGATGGCAGCCGGCGGCGGCGCATCGCTCGCGGCTCGGGCACCACCGTCGCCGAGGTCAACCGGCTCCTGAACCAGTACTGGGAGGTGAGGCGCCTCCTCAAGAGCCTGGCGGGGAGCGAGGGGCGCCGTCTCCTCTCCATGTGGCCCAAGTCCCGTAACTGAGGGAACTGGAGGTGCTAGCTTGCTGAGGATCAGGCTATCACGCATGGGCAGACGCAACCGCCCCTTCTACCGGCTGGTGGTGGCCGACTCCCGCGCCCCCCGGGACGGGCGCTTCCTGGAGATCATCGGCCACTATGACCCGCTCCCGGACCCGGCCAGGGTAAGCGTCCAGGAGGAGCGGGCCATCTACTGGCTGAAGCAGGGGGCCCAGCCCTCCGAGGCGGCGGCCAAGCTCCTCACCCGCCTCGGAGTGATGGAGAAGGCTGGCCTGCCGCCTTACGTCTACACCAAGCACCTGCGGCGGCTGCAGGCCAGTCAGGCGGGTGGCGGACGCCCGGCGGAGCAGGAGTAACCTTCCATGAAGGAGCTGGTGGAGTTCGTGGCCCGTGCCATCGTCGACTACCCGGACCAGGTGGTGGTGACGGAGGAGGACAAGGGCGACCACATCGTCCTTCACCTGAGGGTGGCCGATGCTGATATGGGCCGCATCATAGGCAAGCAGGGCCGTATCGCCAACGCCTTGCGCACCCTCCTGCGGGTGGCGGCTGCCCGGCAGGGCGTGCGGGCGGTCCTGGAGATCGGCTAGGGCGGCCCGTGAGAGCCGATGGCCGAGAGGGACGCTGCACCGCGTCCGCATCCTGACGCTCCCGCTGGACAGATGGTGGCCGTGGGCCGTGTGGTGCGGCCCTGGGGCCTCCTGGGGGAGCTGGCCATCCTTCCCCTGGCTGAGGCGGAGCTCCTCTCCCCGGGGCGCTCCGTCTATCTGGCGGGGGAACGCCGGGTCATAGAGCGGGCCCACTGGTACAGGGGACGGGCCTACCTCAAGCTGAGCGGCATCGACAGCCGGGAGCAGGCCGAAGGCTACCGCTCCCTCTACCTGGAGGTGGCGGAGCAGGAGCTCCAGGAGCTGGGAGAGGGCGAGTACTACTACTTCCAGCTCATAGGCCTGGAGGTGCACACCACCGCCGGCGCCTACCTGGGCCAGGTGGTCCAGGTGCTCCCCACCGGCGCCAACGACGTCCTCCTGGTCCATGGCCCCCTGGGGGAGGTGTTGGTCCCCGCCGTGGACGAGTTCATCACCGAGGTGGACCTGGCTGGGGGGCGCCTCCTGGTGGAGGAGGTGCCTGGCCTCCTGCCGGAGGCCCGCCGCGGCGATTGACGCCGCCGGGCTCCCCGGCCTAAAATCCGGACCGGTGGGGATATAGCTCAATTGGGAGAGCGCCGCGTTCGCATCGCGGAGGTTGCGGGTTCGAGCCCCGCTATCTCCACCAAATTTCTTCTTCCCTGAAGGCGAGGCCACCCGACGCTGGGGCCGCCTTCCCGCCTCTCCTTCCACCCCTGACCCTCTGCTACAATTGAGCTTGCCATGGCCGCCACCAAGCGCGACTACTACGAGGTGCTGGGCGTCCCCCGCAACGCCAGCACGGAGGAGATAAAGCGCGCCTTCCGCCGGCTGGCCATGAAGTACCATCCCGACCGCAACAAGGAGAAGGACGCCGAAGAGCGCTTCAAGGAGATCAGCGAGGCCTACGAAGTCCTCTCCGACCCCGAAAAGCGGGCCCTGTACGACCGCTACGGCCACGCCGGCCTCCAGGGCGCCCCGGCGGGGCGGCCCTTCGAGGGGTTCCAGTTCGGCGGCTGGGGCGACATCTTCGATGCCTTCTTCGGCGGCACCGGGACCACCTTCCGCCGGGAGACGCAGCGGGGGGCCGACCGCCGCCTCACCCTGGAGCTGGAGCTGGAGGAGGCCGCCTTCGGCTGCGAGAAGGAGATAGAGGTGACGCGGGCGGAGGCCTGCTCCCGCTGCGGCGGCTCCGGCAGCGAGCCCGGCGCTGGCCCTGCCACCTGCCCCTCCTGCGGCGGCCTGGGTGAGGTGCGGCGCGTCCACCGCAACATCTTCGGCCAGTTCATCAACGTCGCCACCTGTCCCCAGTGCCGCGGCGAGGGCCGCATCATCACCCATCCCTGCCGCGACTGCCGCGGCTCCGGCCGCCAGCGCCGCACCCGTCGTCTCGTGGTGAAGGTGCCGGCCGGCGTGGACGATGGCACCCAGATGCGCCTCAGCGGCGAGGGCGACGCCGGCCCCAACGGCGGCCCCGCCGGCAACCTCTACATCACCATACGGCTGCGGCCCCACCCCTACTTCCAGCGGGAGGGCTACGACCTGCTCTACCGCCTGGAGCTGAACATCGCCCAGGCCGCCCTGGGGTGCGACGCCGGCATACCCCTCCTGGAGGGCGGCTACCACCTCCTGCGCATCCCGGCGGGCACCCAGAGCGGCCAGGAGTTCGTCATCAAGGGGAAGGGCATCCCCCACGTCCACGACGGCGGCCGCGGCGACCTGCGCGTCCAAGTGAGCGTCGTCGTCCCGCGGCGGCTCACCGAGCAGCAGCGGCGGCTCCTGGAGGCCCTGGCCGACAGCTTCGGCACCCCTGTCCACAGCGACGGCGACCGCGGCATCCTGAGCCGCATCTGGGACGCCCTCACCTGACCCGCCCGGGGCCGGGCTATCGTGGCCATGTGGACGGAGATCACCCTGGAGACCGACCCGGCCGACGCCGAACTGGTGGCCGACCTCCTCCGCCAGCACTGCCCCGGCGGGGTGGCCGTGGAGTACCGGGGCCCCTTCCCGGAAGGTGCTGGGTGGGCCGCTACCCCGGAGGGAGACATCGCCGTCAGCGCCCGCCGCGCTCTCGTCCGCGCCTACCTGCCCTCGGACGAGGCGACGCCGCAGCGCCGCCGCTCCCTACGGCTGGCCCTCCGCTTCGCCCCCCTGCGCCGGCCGCCCCGCTGGCTGCGCCCCCGCCGCCTGAGGGAGGAGGACTGGCAGCGCTCCTGGCAGCGCCACCTGCGGGCGCGGCGCATCGGCCGCGTGCTGGTGAACCACTCCTGGGACAGGCGGGAGGCCCGCGCCGGCGACATCGTCATCGAGATCGACCCCGGCCTCGCCTTCGGCACCGGGGAGCACCCCACCACCGCCATGTGCCTGCGGGCCCTCCAGAGGGCGGTGCGGCCGGGGGACAGGGCCCTGGACCTGGGCACCGGCACCGGTATCCTGGCCATCGCCGCCGCCAAGCTGGGGGCGGCCCCCGTCCTGGCCCTGGACATAGACCCTCAGGCGGTGCGGGCGGCCGGGGAGAACGCCCGCCGCAACGGCGTGGCGGAGCGGGTCTGCGCCCGGCTGGGCACCCTCACGCCGGAGGTGGCCGGGGAGGGGCCTTTCCAGGTGATAGCCGTCAACATAGACGGGCTGACGCTGGAGCGGCTGGCGCCCCTCCTGGCTCGGGCGCTGGCGTCCGGGGGCCGCCTGGTGGCCAGCGGCTTCCTGCAGGAGAGCGCCGAGGCCCTGGCCCAGGCCCTCTCCCGCCATGGCCTGCGGACGCTGGAGCGGCTCGAGGACTCGCCCTGGGCGGCCCTCCTAGCGGTGAAGGAGGATGCGTAGGTTCTACGTGGACGCCGGCACCGTCCAGGGGCGACGCGCTACCCTCGGCCCGGAGCTGGCCTGGCGCCTCTCCCGCGTCCTGCGGCTGCGCCCCGGCGAGAAGCTGCTCCTCTTCGACGGCTCCGGCAAGGAGTGGGAGGTGGAGCTGGTCTCCATCTCCCCCAAGGCCGTGACCGCCACCGTCCTGGCCGACCATCCCTCTCCGCCCGAGCCGGCGGTGCGCCTCCGTCTCTTCGCCGGGCTGGTCAAGGAGCCTCGCTTCGAGCTGGTGCTGGAGAAGGCTACGGAGCTGGGAGTGGCGGAGATCGTCCCCGTGGTCACCCGGCGCTCCGTGGTGCGCCCCTGGAAGGAGGGCAGCGCCAAGCAGGAGCGCTGGCGGCGCATCGTCATCGAGGCGACGGAGCAGTGCGGTCGCGCCCGGCCCCCGGAGCTCTCCTCCCCCGTTCCCCTGCCGGAGGCGGTGCGGCTGGCCAGCGGCCTTCGCCTCCTGCCCTGGGAGGGAGAGCGGGAGCGGGGCATCCAGGAGCCCCTCTCCCGGGCGAGGGGCAGCGTGGCGGAGGTCTCCCTCCTGGTGGGACCCGAGGGCGGCCTGGAGGCCGACGAGGTGGAGCTGGCCCGCCAGGCGGGCTTTCAGGTGGTCTCCCTAGGCCGGCGCGTCCTGCGGGCGGAGACGGCGGCCCTGGTGGCGGCTGCCCTGGTTCTCTACGAGCTGGGCGAGTTCTCCCCTTAGGGCTCCAGGGGAGTCTGCAGCCAGACCAGCGGGTCCACCCTCACCCCCTGCACCACCACCTCCCAGTGCAGATGGGGACCCGTGGACAGGCCGGTGCTCCCCACGGCGCCAATGGCCTCCCCCTGCTCCACCACCTGCCCGGCCGTCACCGCCAGCGACGACAGATGATGATAGCCGCTCACCACGCCGGCGCCGTGGTCTATGACCACCGAGAGCCCCCGCAGGTGGAGGGGCTGGGCCAGCACCACCACCCCCCGTGCGGGCGCCACCACCGGCGCCCCCTCCGGGGCGGCGATGTCCAGCCCGGAGTGGGGAGAGAAGGGGCCGCCGGCCAGGGAGCGCATCAGGCCGAAGGGATCGCTGAAGGGGCCCTGGGCCGGCAGCACCCAGGGCCCCTGCCACAGCCGCTCCGGCCGGAAGCTGGCGTGGGCGGTGGCCAGGGCCTGGTTCTCCTGCTCGATGGCCTGGGCGTCCAGCAGGAGGCGGCTCGTCTCTGGGGGAAGGGGCAGCACCTCTTGGGGGAAGCCCCCGTCCGCCACCTCCAGGGTGGCGGCGGCCAGCACCAGGTCCTCCTGCACCACCTCCAGACGGTAGGGCCCGGGCGGCAGGGCCACATCCACGGGGACATAGGCGAAGAAGGCGCCGCCCTGACGCAACAGGGGATAGAGGGAGCCGGCGAAGCTGACCTGCAGCCTCGTCCCCACCAGGTGGCGGGCCACCACCAGGAAGGCCGTCCCCTGGCGGGCAGGGACGCCCCTGAGCTCCAGCTCCGGCAGGGGTGGCGTGGGGACGGGCGTCGGCGTCGGTCGGTCGGCCAGATGAGAGACCTGGGGCGCCCCCGCTCCCCCGCCGCCACAGCCGGCGAGGAGAAGGAGGACGAGGGCCAGAAAGAGCGCCCCGGCGCGGCCACCCATCATCGCCCTGGAACGTATATTAGGGGACGGGGCCCGGAGGGCCAAGCTTGGCCAGGCGGCCAACAATGGCGTAGGCTATAATAGCCATATAGCCATAGCGAAGGGCCGATAACGCGCTTCAATGCCCAATGGCCCTGTCGGCCATCATGGAAGGCAGCAAGAGGAGGAGGTTTGATGGAGGAGGCTAGAGAGCTGGCCCGGCGCTTGATCGATAACGTGGAGCGGGTGATGGTGGGGAAGCGGCGGGAGGTGGAGCTGGCGGTCATCGCTCTGATGGCCGAGGGGCACCTCCTCATCGAAGACGTCCCCGGCGTGGGCAAGACGATGCTGGCCCGCAGCCTGGCCCGCTCCAGCGGCTGCTCCTTCCGGCGCATCCAGTTCACGCCTGACCTTCTGCCCTCGGACGTCACCGGCGCTTCCCTCTACAACCAGAAGACGGGAGACTTCGAGTTCCGGCCGGGGCCCATCATGGCCCAGATCGTCCTGGCCGACGAGATCAACCGCGCCACCCCCAAGGCGCAGTCCGCCCTTCTGGAGGCCATGGAGGAGCGGCAGATAACGGTGGAAGGGGTCACCTACCCCCTGCCGCGCCCCTTCCTGGTGCTGGCCACCCAGAACTCGGTGGAGTACGAGGGCACCTTCCCCCTGCCGGAGGCCCAGCTAGACCGCTTCCTGATGCGCCTGCACCTGGGCTACCCGGCCCCGGAGGACGAGGTGACCATCATGGAGCGCCAGGCGCTGTCGCATCCCATAGAGGCGCTGGAGCCAGTCTGTCAGCCGGAGGACGTCTTGCACCTGCAGGCTACCGTTCGCCGGGTCTCCGTGGATCCCCTGGTCAAGCGATACATAGCCGGCCTGGTGGACGCCACCCGCCGGCACGATAGCGTCTACCTGGGGGCCTCCCCCCGGGGCTCTCTGGCCCTCCAGCGGGCCGCCCAGGCGCGGGCGCTGCTGGACGGCCGCGATTACGTCCTGCCCGACGACGTGAAGGCGCTGGCCCAGGCGGTGCTGGGGCACCGCCTCATCGTCCACCCCACCAGTCGCGTCAAGGGGGTCAGCGCCGAGCAGGTGGTGGCGGAGTGTCTGGAGAGGCTTCCCGTGCCGGGCGTAAGGGCCCGGGGCGTCTAGGGCTACTGCTGCGCCGGCCACGCGAGGCCCAGAACCGCCTCATAGTCATCTCCCTGGCGGTGGTCCTCCTCGTCCTGGGGGTGGCGTCCGGCTACTGGATCCTGCTCAGGGCCGCCTACCTGTTGCTGGCCCTTCTCCCCCTGGCCTGGCTGTGGGCCCAGGCCAGCACCTGGAAGCTGGAGCTGCAGGTGGAGCGCCAGCCGGACCGCCTCCAGATGGGGCAGGACGTCAGCACCACCGTCCAGGTGCGCAACCTCTCCTCCCTGCCCAAGCTGGCGCTGGAGATAGAGGACCCCACCAATATGCCGGGCGCTCAGGCCAAGGCCGTCCTCTCCGTGCCCGGGCGGGGCGTCGTCTCCTGGCAGCAAGCCGTCCCCTGCAAACGGCGGGGGCTCTACACCTTCGGCCCCGTGCGGGTCAGCGGGGGAGACCCCTTCGGCCTCTTCCGGGCCAGGGCCACCTTCGGCGAGCGCTGGAAGGTGCTGGTCTACCCCGCCCCGGAGGAGCTCCCCTACCTCTCCCTGCCGCCGGCCTACCTGGCCTCCCAGGGCCCCCGACACCGGCCCACCCCTCAGGTGACCCCCAACGTGGCCGGCGTGCGGGAGCACCAGCCGGGGGACCCCCTCAACCGCATCCACTGGCTCTCCACCGCCCGCCTGGGACGGCTGATGGTCAAGACCTTCGACGTCCACCCCGCCAGCGACCTCTGGCTCGTCCTGGACCTGGAGGCGGCCGTCCACGCCGGCCAGGGCGAGGACAGCACCGAGGAGTACGTCGTCAGGATCGCCTGCTCCCTGGCCCACAAGCTCCTGATGGCCGGCCTGAGGGTGGGCTACCTGGCCCAGGGCCAGGACCTGACCGTCCTCACGCCCTCCCGGGGGCCCAAGCACTACGAGCGGCTCATGGAGGCGCTGGCGGTGCTGCGGGCGGACGGGCACCGGCCCCTGGAGGAGGTGCTGCAGGAGCAGGCCCGCATCTTCGGCCGGCAGAGCATCCTCATCGTCGTCACTCCCTCCACCCGTGAGGAGTGGGTGAGCGTCCTCCAGACGCTGCACCAGTACGGTGTGCAGGCGGCGGTGGTACTGCTGGACGCCGGTACCTTCGGGGCCAGGGAGGCCGCCCTCATCCCCTACACGGCCCTGGTGGCGGCCGACATCCTCACCTACCTGGTGCGCCGCGGCGATGACCTGGCGGTGGCCCTGGGCCCCGGCGGCGCCAGCGAGCGTTACTGGGTGCAGCAGCCGGGACCGCGGAGGTGAACGGTGGCCCTGACCACCCCCGCTGACGCCCTGGAGACCGCCCGCCGGCCCTGGCCGAGGGCCCTGGACTGGGAGGAGTGGCTCACCCTGGCCATCGCCTATCTGGCCTTCGCCGGGGTGGCGTGGAGCATCCAGGCGGCCAACTGGGCGGACACCATGCCCTCCCTCATGGCGATGGGGGCTGGAGGTATGGCAGCCGGCTTCCTCCTGGCCCGTAGCCGCCTGCCCATGCTGGTGGCCTGGCCCCTGGGGATAGTGCTGGCCCTCCTCTCCACCTTCCTGCAGGCCCTCTTCCTGACGGGGGGCGAGGGCTTCATGGGGAGGGTGGACGCCCTCTACCTGCGCTTCGAGCGCTACTTCGATATCGTCCTGGGGGGCGGCATCAGCAACGATTCCCTCCCCTTCGCTGTGCTGGTGGCAGGGCTCACCTGGGGCGGGGCCTTCATCTTCATCTGGAGCCTGCTGCGCTGGCAGCAGCCCTGGTTGGGGCTGCTGCTGGGCGGCGCCACCCTCTTCGTCAACTTCGTGGTGCTGGACCAGGGAGTGCTGGCGGCCTTCGTCCTGTACGCCATCTCCAGCCTCCTCCTCATCTCCCGCGCCAATCTGATGCGTCACCTGGCCCGCTGGCGTGCCCAAGGGATCCACTATCCACCCCTTATCAGCCTGGGCACCCTGCACCTGACGCTGTGGGCGGCCGTGCTCCTCCTGGTGGTGGCCTGGATCATGCCCACGGGGCCCGTCCGGCCCCTGGGCTACCTCTGGGGGCTGGCCAGCCGGCCTGTCCAGTCCCTGGCCGATGACTGGGTGAGGCTGGCGGGCCCCCTGCAGGGCGGCAAGCTGCCCACCTCCGGAGACTACACATCGGTGCTGCCCCTGCGGGGACGCCTGGGCCTCCCCGCCCAGGGGGAGCTTCTGCGGGTGCGCCTCCCGCCGGGGACGGAGCCCCAGCCGCTGGTGCTGCGAGGCTCCATCTACGATGAGTACACGCCCGGAGGTTGGCGCGTGGGGCCCCGTATGGAGGTGGAGGTGCCGCAGGAGCTGTCCTCCCTGTTCAATCCCCAGGCCGTCACCACCGTGGAGGTGGAGCTGCGGCGGGGTGGCATCCTGGGGGACGTCATCTTCACCCCGGGCTATCCCATCGGCGTGAGCGTGCCCGCCAAGGCGCGCGTCGCTGAGGAGGCGATGGTGCACGTGGTCCTGACGGAGCGTCGCCGCCTGCCCGAGACGGACGGGGAGCGACGGGCCCGCGCCGCCCTGGAGCGGGCGATGCAACAGTTCTCCCCCTCCGCCTCCGATGAGGAGCTCCGGCGCTTCCTCCTCTCCCAGGGCTACCTCCTGCTGGAGACGGAGCGGGGCCCCCGCGACCGCCTGGAGGAGGCCTGGCTCCTCCCCGCTGACGCCGCCATCTTCGATATCCCCTCCCTGGTACCCGACCACGGCCTGGGCCGGGGCGACTCCTACACCGCCATGGGGATCCTCCCCCTGGTGCCCGGCGACCGCCTGCGACAGGCCAGCACCGACTACCCGGACTGGGTGCGGGAGCGCTACCTGGCCCTCCCCGGAGATCTGCCAAGGCGAGTGGCCCGGCTGGCCCGGGATATCACCTCCCGGGCGCAGACCCCCTATGACCAGGCCAAGGCCATAGAGTCCTTCCTGCAGTGGTTCCCCGTGGACCTGCGGGCCCGCTCCGCCCCGGCGGGGCGGGACATCGTGGACTACTTCCTGTTCGAGGAGCGGCGGGGCTCACCGGAGCTGCACGCCTCCGCCATGGTGGTGATGCTGCGCTCCCTGGGCGTGCCCGCACGGCTGGCCGTGGGCTTCGTCCTCCTCCCCCTGGACTACGATGCGGAGCTGGGGGCCTACCGCGTGGAGGCCCGCCACACCTTCGCCTGGCCGGAGGTCTTCTTCCCGGGCTACGGCTGGGTGCCCTTCAATCCCACGGAGCGGCTGGCCGCCGCCTTCAATCCCTCCATCCTGGGCGGCATCGGCACGGGGTTCGACGACTTTGGCTTCCTGGACGAGGGCGGCGCCGCCCCCCCGCCGTCACCCCAGGAGGCGGCGCCTCCGCCGCCAGCCGAAGTGGCGGGCGGCGGCTCCGCCCGGGTGGCCGTCCTCTGGTCCCTGGTGGGGGTCGCCCTGGCCCTGGCCCTGATGGGGGGCGGCCTTGCCCTCGCCTGGGAGGCCCCGGTGGCCCGCCTGCCCCACGTCCACAAGCTGTGGGAGAAGACTGTCCGCCTGGCCAGCCTGGGGGGTGTGGGGCCGCGCCCGGGGGAGACGCCGCTGGAGTTCGGCCGGCGCCTGGGCCGACGCCTCTACCAGGTGGCCGACGCTGAGCTCCTGGCCCGCGTCTACAGCCGCTCCCGCTACGGCGGAGTGCCCCCCACCCGCGAGGAGGAGGAAGAGCTGCGACGCCTCTGGCCCCATCTGCGCTCTGCCCTCCTGGGGATGGCCCTGGAGAGGCTGGGATCGTGGCGGCGAGGCTCCAGGTAAGGCAGAGGAGGGACGGCAGCTTGGCACGGGCAACGAAGGCCGGCGGAGGGCAGCCCCTCTTCTATCACCTGTGCCCCACGGCGCTGGGGTGGGTGGGACTCGTCCTCTCCCCCCGGGGGCTTAGGGGGGTGGCCCTCCCCAGGCCGACGGAGGCGGAGGCGCTGAGGGAGGTCCTCCGCCTGGGGGCCAGCGCCCCCGCTCCCCCCGAGATGCTGGGCGACATCCCCCGGCGCTTCCAGGACTACGCCCATGGCCTTCCCGTCTCCTTCGACGAGGTGGCCATCGACTGGGAGGGGCTACCGCCCTTCCACCGCCGCGTCCTGGAGGCGACGCGGGCCATCCCCCGCGGTCAGGTGCGCAGCTACGCCGACCTGGCCCGCCTGGTGGGACGGCCGGGCGCCGCCCGGGCCGTGGGGCAGGCGATGGCCCGCAACCCGCTGGCTATCGTCGTCCCCTGCCACCGCGTCGTCGCCAGCGATGGCACCCTGGGGGGCTATGGGGGCGGGCTGGAGCTGAAGCGACGCCTGCTGGCCCTGGAGGGATCAGGCGGTGGCCTGGAGGGCCTCCACGTCGCCCCAGGAGCCCACCGCCTCCCGGAGCCGGCCCAGCAGCTCCGGGCAGATGCGGGCCCGGGGCAGGGCTAGCTGCACCTCCTCGCCGTCCGCCTGGCGGATGAAGAGGGTGACGGCGTCCTGGCCCGGGTGGTCACGCAGGGCGTTGATGACCTGCCGCAGCCGCTCCTGGTCGCCCTCGGTGTCCTCCGTCTCCCGCAGGACAATGCGCAGAGCGCCACCGCTGACCGCCCGGGCGCGCCGGCCGGGCCGCGGCGCCTCCGCCGCCGGCGGCGACTCCTCCTGACGGCGGTTGCCGTTCTGAGGCAGCCCCAGGGCGGCCGGGTCAAACTCTCCCTCCCGGTAGGGGACGGCCCGCAGGACGCTGAGCTGGAGGCGGTCGTCGCCCCGCTCACGGGCGCGGGCCCGCACCACCACGATATTGCCGTGGCGCCAGAGGGGCTTGGTCTCCTCGTAGACGTCGGGCCAGACGGTGACCTCGGCGGCGCCGGACAGGTCCTCCAGTTCGGCGGCGCAGAAGAGGCGCCCGTCCCTGGTGGTGAGGGAACGGGTGTGGGCCACATAGCCGGCCAGCACCACCTCCCGGCCGGCCATCTCCGCCGATACCTCCGCCAGGTGGCAGGAGAGGTAGGGGGAGAGGGCCTTGGCCGCCCGGCTGAAGGGGTGCTCGGAGAGGTAGACCCCCAGCAGCTCCTTTTCCCAGGCGAGCTGGCGCGCCAGGGGCACCTCCACCTCGTCCATGGGGACGGTCTCCAGCTCGGGCTGCGGGCCGGCCAGGTCGAACAGGCTAACCTGCCCCGTCTCCCGTAGCTTCTGGGAGCGCTGGGTCAGGGAGACGAGGCGGTCCAGGTGGGCCAGGATGGTGCCCCTCCCCCGGCCCAGGGAGTCCAGGGCGCCGGCCTTGGTCATGCTCTCCAGGGCCCGCTTGTTCACCGCCCCGGCGGGGAGGCGGCGGAAGAAGTCCTCCACGCTGCGGAAGGGGCCGCCGGCCTCGCGGGCGGCCACTATCTCCTCGGCCATCCCCTCGCCCACGTTCTTGATGTTGGCCAGGCCGAAGCGGATGGCCCAGCGCCCCTGGTGCTCCTCCAGGGAGAAGTTGACCTGGCTGCGGTTGACGTCCGGCGGTAGCACGGGAATGCCGAGCCGGACGCACTCGGCGTAGGCCTCCGCCACCCGCTGGGTGGGATCTGGCCGGCGCAGGGTCATGCGCAGGACGGCCGTCATGTACTCCTCTGGGTAGTTGGCCTTCAGGTAGGCGGTGTGGTAGGCGATCTTGGCATAGGAGACGGCATGGGCCTTGTTGAAGGCATAGCCAGCGAAGGGCTCTATGAGGTTGAAGATGGTCTCCGCCACCTTGCGGGAGTAGCCGCGGGCGGCCGCCCCTTTGATGAAGCGCTCCCGCTCCGCCTCCATGAGGGAGCGGATCTTCTTCCCCATCGCCTTGCGCATCAGGTCGGCCTCGCCCAGGCTGTAGCCGGCGAACTTCTGGGCGATGAGGAGCACCTGGTCTTGGTAGACGATGACGCCGTAGGTCTCGTCCAGGATCTCGGCCAGGTCGGGGTGGGGGTAGCGTATGGGCTCCAGGCCGTGCTTCGCCCGGATGTAGGTGGGGATGTGCTGGAGGGGCCCGGGTCGGTAGAGGGCCACCATGGCCGCCAGATCTTTGACGGAGGTGGGCTTCAGGTCCACGATATAGCGGCGCATCCCCGCCGACTCAAGCTGGAAGACACCGAAGGTCTCGCCGCGGGAGAGCATCTCGTAGGTCTTGGGGTCGCCGTCGGGGAGGGTGTCCAGGTCTATACGTCTCCCCCGCGTCTCGGCGATGAGGTCCAGGGCGGTGCGGAGGATGGTCAGATTCCCCAGGCCCAGGAAGTCCATCTTGAGGAGGCCCAGTTCGGCCACGTCGTTCATGGCGTACTGGGTGGTGGGGAGGGCGGTGGCATCGTCTCGGCTGGTGGGCGAACGCTGCAGGGGCAGGTAGTTGGTCAGGGGCTCGGGGGCGATGACGATGCCGGCGGCGTGGGTGCTGGCGTGGCGGGCTACCCCCTCCAGGGCGCGGGCCGTGTCCACCAGCCGCTTCACCTGGGGGTCCTCCTCGTAGGCCTGCATGAGCTGGGGGCTCTCCGCTAGGGCCCGCTCGATGGTGATGACGCCGAAGGAGGGGGGCAGGTTGGGGACGAGACGGACGACGCGGTCGACGTCGGCGTAGCTCATGCCCAGGGCCCGGCCCACGTCCCGCAGGGAGGCCTTGGCGCCCAGCGTCCCGAAGGTGATGATCTGGGCGACGCGGTCCCTCCCGTAGCGCTGGGCGGCGTACTGGATCATCTCATCCCGCCGGTCCTCGGCGAAGTCCAAATCCACGTCCGGCATCTCCCGCCGCTGGTCGTGGATGAAGCGCTCGAAGACCAGGCGGTGTTCCAGGGGGTCTATGTCCGTCACTCCCAGGCAGTAGAGGATGATGGAGGCGGCGGCGGAGCCCCTCACTCCCATGAAGATACCCCGCTCCCGCGCGTAGCGGGCGATGTCATACACCACTAGGATGTAGTTGGTGAAGCCGGTGCGCCGCACCACATCCAGCTCGTATTCCAGGCGCTGGCGGGCGGCCTCCGCCTGGGCACCGTAGCGCTGGCGCAACCCCTCGTAGCAGAGGCGGGCCAGGTGCTCCTCCGGCGTGAGGCCCGGCGGCACCTCAGCCGGCGGGATGTGGAGCTGGCCGAACTCCAGAGAGATGTCGCACCCTTCCGCTATGCGCCAGGTGTTGTCGATGGCCTCCGGCAGGTCGGCGAAGAGCTGGCGCATCTCCGCCTCCGACTTCAGGTAGTAGGAGGCGGGGTCGCCGGCCATGCGCATGCGGTCTTCCTGGTCCACCGTACTGTTGGTGCCGATGCAGAGGAGGATGTCCTGGAGCTGCCACTCCTCCCGCCGAATGTAGTGGACGTCGTTGGTAGCCACCAGGGGGATGCCGGTCTCACGGGCCAGGCGCACGAGCTTACGGTTGAGGGATGCCTCGTCCGGGAGGCCGTGCTCCTGCAGCTCGATGTAGAAGTGGCCGTCGAAGATCTCACGGTAGTAGCGGGCCACCCGCTCTGCCTCCTCGAAGCGGTCGGCCAGCAGGAGGCGCGGTATCTCTCCCGAGACGCAGCCGGACAGGCCTATGAGCCCCTCGTGGTGCTGCTCCAGGAGCTCCCTGTCTATGCGGGGCTTGTAGAAGAAGCCCTCCAGGTGGGCCTTGGTGACCACCTGGATCAGGTTGCGGTAGCCCTGGTTGTTGCGGGCCAGGATGGTCATGTGGAAGGGCTGTCGCTCCTGCTGCTCACGGGAGTGGCGGGAGCCCTGGGCCACGTAGGCCTCCACGCCGATGATGGGCTTGACGCCACGGGACCTGGCCTCCTTGTAGAACTGGACGGCGCCGTAGAGGACGCCGTGGTCCGTGAGGGCCACTGCCTCCTGGCCCAGCTCCCGCACCCGCTCCATGAGGGCGGGGATCTTGCACAGCCCGTCCAGGAGCGAGTACTCGGTGTGAAGGTGAAGATGCGTAAACATATTGCTCGAAACCCGCAGAGACAAGACCTATTATGGCCCTGGCCCTTCCGGGGAGGCAAGGGCTGTTATGGCAACTGGCCGGGGCTCAGGACGCTGCCAGCGGCGGCAGGCCCGCCTGGCGGCGCGTCTGGTCTATGAACTCCCTGTAGGCCTGGCGGACGTCCCGGTGCTGGAAACCCAGCTCCTCCCGCAGGCGGCCCCAGTCCACCAGGTAGGGCAGCTCAATACCCGGCTGAGGCTGGAAGGAGACCTGGGCATCAGGGAGGAGCTCCCGCAGGATGTCAGCCAGCTCCTGGTAGGAGACGGTGTGCCCGCCCACGTTGTAGACCTCGTGCCTCACCCGCTCCGCCAGGAGGAGCCGGGCCACGATCTCCGCCACGTCCTCCACGTGGGCGATGAGCACCCTGTCCTCCGGCGCCCCCGGCAGCACCACCGGCCGCCCCAGCGCCCCCTCCGTGGCGATGAGGTTCACACCTCCACCGGCGATGCGCCCTCCCGGCCCGTAGACGATGGGCACCCGCAGGGAGACGATCTCCATGCCACAGCGGCGGTTGTACTGGTGGGCCAGCACCTCCCCCAGGTGCTTGTAGACACCGTAGAGGGAGGGGGTGAGGGAGGGATCTTCCTCCCGCAGGGGGCGCTCGCCGAAGCGCCACTGGGCCCCGTAGTAGGCGATGGAGCTGGGGAAGACGATGCGCCGGACGCCCGCCCGGCGGGCCGCCTCGAAGACGTTGGCCGTCCCCTGCATCATCACCGTGATCTCGTTGTACAGGTCCTCCGGGCCAGGGCCGCCGGGGCCCGGCCGGTCTCCCGCCGGGCCCGAGCGGTAGAGCACCAGATGGGCCACCCGCTCCACCCCGTGCTCCTGCATGGCAGCGAGGAGGCTTCCCAGATCGGTCACGTCGCCGGGGAGGATGCGGACGCGGTCTGCCACCTCCGCCAGTCGGCCGGGGGTGGGCCGGGGCTCCAGTACCACCACCTCCTGGCCGTAGGCGAGGAGCCGCCTGACCACCGCGGCGCCGATGAAGCCCTTGCCCCCGGTCACCAGCACTGTCATGATGTCCTCCTCGGGTCAGAGTGAAAGAGCAGCCCCCGGTCTGCGCTAATAGAAAAAGTCCACCTTGGACGGCCTGTCAAGGGCGGGGGATTGGCGCTTCCCGAGCGGAGGCTTAACATAGGCTCGAACAGAAGACCGGCGCAGGAGGAGGCCGATGTCTGAGATAAAGTTCGGCGTGCAGCTCCCCTGGGGCGGCTCAGGGCGCGTCCCCATAGAGGAGGCGGAGCGTTTGGAGGAGCTGGGCTACGACTCCGTCTGGACGGGCGAGCACATCTTCTTCTACGTCCCCACCTTCGACGCCTTCACGGTGATGGCGGCCATCGCCGCCCGCACGCGGCGTATCACCGTGGGCTCGGCGGTGGTGCTGCTGCCGCTGCGTCCGCCCGCCCTGACGGCCAAGGAGGCGGCCAGCGTGGACATCATCTCTGGGGGGAGGCTGGTGCTGGGCATCGGCGTGGGGGGCGAGTACCCCAAGGAGTTCGTCGCCTGCGGCGTGCCGGTGGAGGAGCGGGGCCGCCGGGCCAACGAGGCGATCCGCATGCTGCGCCTTCTGTGGAGCGAGGACGAGGTGACCTACGAGGGGAGGTTCTACCGGCTGGAGGGGGTGAGCCTGCGGCCCAAGCCGGTGCAGCCCGGGGGGCCGCCCATCTGGGTGACGGGGCGCTCGGAGGCGGCGATGCGCCGCGCTGGCCGCCTGGGCGACGGCTACATGCCCTACCTCTTCGACCCTGGCCGCTTCGCCGATGGCTGGAACAAGGTGCGGCAGTACGCTGCCGAGGCCGGCCGCGACCCCGACAGCATCGTCCCCGCCCTCTACCAGTTCTGTTGCCTGGCCGACTCCTACGAGGAGGCCAAGAGCATCGCCAACAGGGACCTGAGCCATCGCTACAATCAGCCCTTCGACCGCATCGTGGAGCGCTACGTCGTCCTGGGGACGCCGGACGACTTCGCCCGCCGCATCGAGCAGTACCTGGAGGTAGGGGTGCGGCACCTGGTCCTGGTGCCCATCATCACCCGTCTGGAGGAGTTCCCCGTCCACGTGGAGGTGCTGGCCAAGGACGTGGTGAAGCGCTTCCGCTAGGGACACCCTGCCAGGGACAGCGCGTGCCCCCGGGTGGCATGGACAGGCCCGCCCGGGGGCACTACAATGTCTCCATCCGTTCCGGAGACGAAGCAGGCCGGCCATCACCCGCCCTCTCCCGAACGACCCCACTGCTCCGCCCCCGGCAGTGGCCCGGGCCGAGGGCCGTCCGCCGAACAGCAGAGAGGACGAACAGCCCTTCCTCTTCCACACCGGGCAGCGGGGCATCTTCCAGGAGACCCTGGAGGCCATAAGGAAGGTGATGGACCCCGCCCGGCTGCGCTACATCTCCTGGTCCCACTGGGAGGCGGACGAGAGCGGCGCCCTCAACGAGTTCCTGCAGGCGGCGCCCCAGGCGGAGCCGGTCTGCGGTCTGGTGGGCGCCATCGTCAACGTGAACGACTTCTCTATCCGACCGCCCCGGGTGATGGAGGACGGCCAGGTGCTGGAGCTGGGGCGGCGGCGGGTGCGCTACCTCATCACTCCCCACATGCCCCACGCCTGGGACGCCATCCTGGCCTACGAGGAGACAGAGGGGATCCTACTGGCCAGCGACCTCTTCACCCACTTCGGCAACCCGGGCCCGATCACCGGGGGCGATGTGGTGGAGCAGGCGCTGGCGGCCAACGCCTTCCTGGCGCGGGAGTGGAAGACCACCTACTACCCCATAGGCCCCCACACCGAGGCCACTGTCCAGCGGCTGATAGCGCTGAACCCCAGGGTGGCGGCCTGCATGCACGGGGCGGCGGTGGTGGGTGACGTCCCCCGCGCCCTGACCGACCTGCTGACGGAGCTGAAGCGGGGCTACGGCGGGAGCTGACGGCCCGCGCCGGCCTCACGCAACGGCAGGGGCCGGCCGGGTCGCCGTCTGCCGCGCCTCGCTGCGGGCTGCCGTGGCGCCCGTCTACACCCGCTCCAGCTCGAAGGCCTTGTGCAGGGCGCGCACGGCATCGCCGACGCGAGCGGCGTCCACCAGGCAGGTGATGCGGATCTCGCTGGTGGTTATCAGCTCAATATTGATGCCGGCCTCATAGAGGGCGCGGAACATGCGGGCGGCGTAGCCGGGGGCGCTCTGCATCCCCGCTCCCACTATGCTCACCTTGGCCAGGTGGTCATCGGCCAGCACCTCGCGGGCGCCGATCTCCTGGGCCACCGGGCGCACCAGCTCCAGCGCCCGAGACAGATCCGTCTTGGCCACCGTGAAGGTGAGGTCGGTGAGGCGCTCCACGCTGGCATTCTGGACGATGGTGTCCACGCTGATGCCGGCCTCGGCCAGGGGGCCGAAGAGGGCGGTGGCGATGCCCGGCCGGTCCGGCACCCCCCGCAGGGTTATGCGGCCCACGTCCACATCGTGAGCGATGCCCATGACCTTGTTGCGCTGCTCCATCTCCTCACCGCCTTCGCAGATGAGAGTGCCCGGGGCGTCACTGAAGCTGCTGGCCACATAGATGGGCACCTTGTAGGCCCAGCCCAGCTCCACGGCCCGGGAGTGCATGACGCGGGCGCCGTAGCTGGCCAGCTCCAGCATCTCCTCGTAGCTGATGACGGGCAGCTTGCGGGCCGCCGGCTCGATGCGGGGGTCGGCCGTGTAGATGCCCTCCACGTCGGTGTATATCTCGCAGCGGGCGGCACCCAGGGCGGCGGCCAGGGCCACGGCGGTGGTGTCGGAGCCGCCGCGCCCCAGGGTGGTGATGTCCATCTCCTCCGTGATCCCCTGGAAGCCCGCCACCACCGGGACGCGTCCTTCCTTCAGGTGGGCGCGGATGCGAGAGGGGTCCACCCGCAGGATGCGGGCGCGGCCGTAGCGCTTGTCGGTGCCGATGCCGGCCTGTGCCCCCGTGAGGGCCACGGCGGGGCAGCCCAGCGCCTTGAGGGCCATGGACAGGAGGGTGCAGGAGACGATCTCCCCCGTGGAGAGGAGGAGGTCCAGCTCCCTGGCCTCCGGCTCCGGCGTCATCTGGTGGGCCAGCTCTATCAGGTGGTCGGTGGTGTCGCCCATGGCGGAGACCACCACCACCAGGTCGTCCCCCTGGGCACGGCGGGCCGCCACCCGCCGGGCGACGTTCTGGATGCGCTCGGCATCGGCCACCGAGGTGCCACCGTACTTCTGCACGATGAGGGCCATCAGCTCCCTCCCACTACCTCCGCTCCCCTCAGGCTGGGGGAGACGACGATGGTGCGGCCGGGGACGTCCATCTCCCGGGCGACGGTGGCCATGGCCTGGGCCACTGCCTCTGCCCCCTCGGCCGCCAGGGCGCAGACGGTGGGCCCGGCGCCGGAGAGGTAGCCGCCCAGGGCGCCCGCCTCCCGGGCCGCCTGCAGCAGGGGGATGAGGGGGGGAAAGAGGCGGGCACGGTAGGGCTGGTGCAGGCGGTCGTTCGTCGCCTCGGCCAGGGCCTCCCGGCGGCCACTGGCCAGGGCGGCCACCAGGAGGGCCGCCCGGCCGATGTTGTACACGGCGTCCGCCCGGGAGACGCTCTCTGGCAGCACCTGCCGGCTCTCGCTGGTGAGCATCTCCTGGTCGGGGACGAAGAGGACGGCCCGCAGGCCGGGGGGCGGTGTCAGGCCCAGGTGCAGGTAGCGGCCGTCCTCTCGGCGCACCACCACCTGCAGCCCGCCGAAGACGGCAGGGGCGACGTTATCGGCGTGGCCTTCCAGCTCGGCGGCGGCCTGGAGGAGGGCCTCACCGTCCAGGGGGCAGCCCAGGAGGGCGCTGGCGGCCAGGAGGCCCCCCACGCGGGCGATGGCGCTGGCCCCCAGTCCCCGCGCCACCGGCACGCCGCCGTCGTAGCTGACGTGGACGGGGGGGAGGGACGGCCCTTCCTCCCTCTCCAGCAGGCGTCGCACGACCGCCTCCGCCAGCGCTTCCAGGGGCGAGGGTTGGGCCGTGGCCGTGGCCTCCCCCACCGTCACCGTGAGGGTGCCCCAGAGGTCCAGGGCGAGGCCCAGACAATCGAAGCCGGGCCCCAGGTTGGCGCTGGTGGCCGGGACGCGCACTCGGACTCTTCGCGGGGCCATGGCACCCGAGGGGAGGACAGGGCCTTGCGCCTCCATCCTAGCACGGACGGGGTCTTGGGGCCACTCGGAGGCAGGCGTCAGGGGGGAAGGCCGTGGTGGAGCTGTCGCAGTCGCTCCCAGAGGAGGGCCAGCACCTCGGGGAGGGGGCGGGTGGCGTCCACCACCAGGAAGCGGGTCGGCTCCTCGCGGGCCAGGGCCAGGTAGCCCTCCCGCACCCGCCGGTGGAACTCTCTCCCCTCCTGGCCTATGCGGTCGGCCGCCGCCCGCTGGCGGGCCTTGCGGGCCAGCCCCACCTCCGGTGGCACGTCTAGGAGGAGGGTCAGGTCGGGGAGGAGGCCGCCGGCCGCCAGGGCGTTGAGGCGGCGGACCAGCTCCAGCTCCAGGCCGCGACCGTAGCCCTGGTAGGCCAGAGTGGAATCGGTGAAGCGCTCACAGAGGACGGTCTGGCCGGCCTCCAGGGCGGGCCGCACCACCTCTCGCACGTGCTGGGCGCGGGCCGCCTCGAAGAGGAGGAGTTCGGCCAGGGGGTCCGGCGCTGGCAGGGAGGAGCGGAGGCGAAAGGCCCGCCAGAGGAAGCGGCCCAGGGGTGTCCCCTCCGGCTCGCGCGTCAGGCGGACGGGCAGGCCAGCGGCCCGTAGCCGACGGGCCAGGGCGCGGGCCACCGTGGACTTGCCGGAGCCCTCGCCTCCCTCCAGGGTGACGAAGCGGCCCCGGCCGGCGGCCGTCTCTCGGGCCTCATCCGCGGGGCTCATAGGCGACCCGGGCGAAGAGGGGGGCACCTCCGGCCCGCTTTCCCGGGCCGGGCTGGCTCACGGTAGGGCGGGAGGGACGGCAGCACCCCCTACTCCATGCTCTGGGGCAGGATGCGCACGTAGCGGTGGGGCTCGCGCCCCACGCTCTGGGAGGAGAGGTTATAGCGCTGGGCCAGCATGTGCTGGAGGCGGCGTATGTAGGCGTTCTGGGGAGAGAGGTCCACCGGGCGGTCGCTGTTGAGGACCTCGCCGATGGCCTCCTCCGCCTCGGAGAGGGCGGCGGCCACCGGGTCACCGCTGCGCTCCCGCTGCATGGCCAGGAAGCACTGCTCTAGCTGGTAGACGGTGTTGCTCTTGACGACGTAGATGGGTATCCCCCGCTCCTCCGCCTCCCGCACCACCTGGGGCCGCCGGCGGTAATAGCTCCTGAGGGTGATCAGGGCGTCGGCGTCGGCCAGGGAGTTGACGATGATGGCCGGGAAGCGGGTCTCCATCAGGGCCTGCTCCAGGCGGTCACGGGAGACGCCGAAAGGGTAGATGCGGCGCTGGCGCGCTGGCGCCTGGGCGGGCACGCCCCCCTGCCGCCGGCCGGGGGAGGGGGCCCCCTCGCTGGCGGCGAACGGGAGGGTCCCCATCCCCTCCCGGACCCGCCGGCCCGGCGTCACCACCTCCAGGTGGGCCTGCTGGAGCACCCGTACCTCCCCCTCCTGGTCCAGCTCACGGATCTCCGCCTGGACGGGGTAGCCGCGGAGGATGGCGTCCACGGTGGCGGCCACGTCCCGGTGGAGGGCCACCCGGTTGAAGCCCTGGATCTCCACTACCATATCGAAGGTAGGAGGTGCCCGCCGCTCCAGGATGGCCTTCTGAGTGCCGCGGCGCCGCGCCTCCTCGTCGGACAGGGTTACGGACTGCACGCCCCCCACCAGGTCCGAGAGGGTGGGGTTGATGATGAGGTTGTCCAGGCTGTTGCCGTGGGCGGTGGCCACCAACTGCACCCCCCGCTCGGCGATGGTGCGGGCGGCCATCGCCTCCAGCTCGGTGCCGATCTCGTCGATGATGATGACCTCCGGCATGTGGTTCTCCACCGCCTCGATCATGACGGCGTGCTGCAGGGAAGGGGTGGGCACCTGCATCCGTCGGGCGGTGCCGATGCCGGGGTGGGGTATGTCGCCGTCGCCGGCGATCTCGTTGGATGTGTCCACTACGATGACCCGCTTGCCCAGCTCATCGGAGAGGTAGCGGGCGGCCTCCCGCAGGAGGGTGGTCTTGCCCACGCCGGGACGGCCCAGGAGGAGCAGGCTCTTGCCGGACTCCAGCAGGTCCTGGATGATGCGCACGGTGCCGTAGACGGCACGACCGACGCGGCAGGTGAGGCCGACGATGCGCCCCCGCCGGTTGCGGATGGCGGAGATGCGGTGCAGCGTCCGCTCGATGCCGGCGCGGTTGTCGGTGGTGAACTCGCCGATGCGGGAGGTGACGTACTCGATGTCCTCGTGGGTGACCTCGCGCTCGCTGAGGGTCACCTCCCTGCCCGGGTAGCGGGCCTGGGGCCGGCGCCCCAGGTCCATGACTATCTCCAGCAGCTCGAAGTTATCGTGGCGCCGGCGGAGGGCGTCGGCGATGTGGGGCGGCACTACTGCCAGCAGGGCGTCCAGGTCGTCAGTGATCCTCAACACGGCTCAGCTCACCGGGATGGCTCCCTCTATGCGTTCTGGCTCCGGGACGGCGCGGGGGACGGGCCGCAGGAGGTAGCTGGCCAGGGTGACGTACTCCCGGATCGGGCTGGCCCCCCGCTGCTCCAGGGCGGTCAGCAGGTGGGGCTGGTAGGAGGGCACCAGGCAGAAGGCGGGGCTTTCCCCCGGCAGGTGGGCCAGCGCCTCGTCCAGGAGGGACGCCACCTGCTCCTGGGCCTCCGGGTGGAGGAGGAGGGACAGGAGGGCGAAGCCGTCCTGGGCCGCCATGTGCAACCAGGCGAGGGCGCGGCCGTCTCTGGCCAGCAGGAGGTCGCGGGGGCGGGCCCAGCGCTCCTGGGCGGCCTGCCACTCCCGCAGGGTGACGCCCTCGAGGTAGCGGATGCTGGCGGGGACGACGCTGCTGTAGAGGGCGTAGATGGCGTGGAGGTCGGCGGTGGTGGCGGGCCGCAGGCCGGGCAGGGCCTCGCTGTCCTCGCTCCGCCGCTCCAGGCGGAAGAGATAGTCCCGGCGGTAGGGCACCAGGCCGGCCCGGCAGACGGCGGACAGGAGGGGGCTGTCAGCGGCGAGGCGGAGGAAGAGCCGCTGCACGCCGTCCAGGGCCAGGTCCTGGCAGGCCGCCCGCAGGAGCCGCACCGCCGTCTCCGCTTCGCCGTCCATCACCATCAGGGAGTCTACCTCGCAGGCGCTGGGGCGGGAGCGGGGGCGGCTGGCCAGCAGGCCCCGCACCTGGGAGCGGCGGAGGCTGATCCAGGCCCGCCGCCTTCGGGAGAAGGGCGGGCAGTGCTCCCAGGCCACCTGAAGGGGGTGGGGGGAGGCCTGCTCCAGGAGGAGCCGCTCCCAGGGCCTGGCCTCGTCCAGGCGCAGATGGTTGACGGGGGAGGCCAGGATGATGAGGTGGGCGGGGTTCAGGGCGTAGACCGCGGTCATGCCTTGTGGGCCCGCCTCGCCCCTACCATTCTCAGGAAGTAGCGGTGGAAGCGGGTGTCCCGGGTCAGCTCGGGATGGAAGGAGGTGGCCAGTACGTGCCCCTGGCGCAGGGCCACCGGGGTGCCGGCGCCCGCCGGTGGCTGGTCGGGTCCCTGGGGCAGGCGGGCCAGCACCTCCACCCCCTCCCCTACCTCCAGCACCACAGGGGCCCGTATGAAGACGGCCGGGAAGGGTCGCCGGCCTAGCGAGGGGACGTCCAGCTCCACCTCGAAGCTGTCCACCTGGCGACCGTAGGCGTTGCGGTCCACCTCGACGTCCAGCGCCTCCAGGGTGGCGTAGGGCAGGTCCTGCACCCGCTTGGCCAGGACGATCATGCCGGCGCAGGTGCCCCAGGTGGGGAGCCCGGCGGCGATGAGGTCCCGCAGGGGCTCGTAGAGGCCGAAGTCCCGCATGAGACGACAAAAGGTGGTGGACTCACCCCCGGGTATGATGAGGCCGTCCAGTCCTTCGAGGTGCTCGGGCCTGCGGACTTGGACGGCCTCCTGGCCCAGACGGGTGAGGACTTCCTGGTGCTCGAGAAAATCGCCCTGGAGGGCCAGAATGCCTATGCGCGCCATAGTCCCTGCATCGTCTATTTTAGCACAAGCCCCCCCTGTGGGGTGAGGGCCCGCGCCGGGCCGCCGGCCGACGGGCGCCAGAGAGCTAGGCTGCGGCTCCCGCTGGAGAAACACCGATATTTTACGAGAATGTAACATATTCGTAACCGGCCGGTAACCCCGCTTGCCTGCTGCGGCGCCACTCTATGGGCTGGAGTAGTCTCCCCGCGCCCCTGGAGGAGACCATGGACAGCGGCGATACCGCCTGGGTGCTGGCCTCGGCTGCCCTGGTGCTCCTCATGACCCCGGGCCTCGCCTTCTTCTACGGCGGCCTGGTGCGAGAGAAGAACGTCATCGCCACCATCATGCAGGGGTTCAGCATCATCGCCGTCGTCTCCCTGCTTTGGGTCTTCTGGGGCTACAGCCTGGCCTTCGGGCCGGACCACGGCGGCTTCATCGGCGATCTCTCTTGGTTCGGGCTGCGCCACGTGGGGAGCGAGCCCGGTCCCTACGCCGCCACCGTGCCGCATCTGGCCTACATGGCCTTCCAGCTCATGTTCGCCATCATCACGCCCGCTCTGGTGACGGGCGCCTTCGCCGAGCGGGCCAAGTTCAGCACCTTCCTGGTGTTCGTCGTCCTCTGGTCCACGCTGGTCTACGCTCCCATCGCCCACTGGGTGTGGGCGCAGAACGGCTGGCTGGGTGTCCTGGGCGGCCTGGGAGCCTACGATTTCGCCGGCGGGACGGTGGTGCACATCAATTCGGGGGTGGCGGGGCTGGCGGCGGCCCTGGCCTTCGGCAAGCGGCTGGGGCTGGGGCGGATGCCCATGGAGCCCCACAACGTCCCCTACGTGGTGCTGGGGGCGGCCCTCCTCTGGTTCGGCTGGTTCGGCTTCAACGCCGGCAGCGCCGTGGCGGCCAATGCCTCCGCCGCCAACGCCTTCGTGGTCACCAACACGGCGGCGGCCGCCGCCACGGTGGCCTGGCTGGCCATGAGCTGGGCCTACCAGGGGGTGCCCAGCGTCACCGGAGCGGCCACCGGGGCCGTGGCGGGGCTGGTGGCCATAACCCCGGCCTCCGGCTTCGTGGGGGCCTGGGACGCCGCCGATGGCTATCTCAACGCCCTGCCCGCCACCATCATCGGCGCCGGGGCGGGCGTCCTCTGCTACCTGGCGACGCGCCTGCGGGGCTGGCTGGGAGTGGACGACGCCTTGGACGTCTGGGCCGTCCACGGCATCGGCGGCACCTGGGGCGCCCTGGCCACCGGCATCTTCGCCACCGTCCTGGTCACGGAGACGGCCGGCTTCCGGGGCGGCATCGGCGGCGTCATAGACGGGCGGCCGGAGCAGCTCCTGGCCCAGCTGGCCGGCATCGGCGCCACCTGGGGCTACTCCTTCGTCATGACCTTCGCCATCCTCAAGCTCCTGGACTGGACCATGGGCCTGCGCGTCTCCCCCCGGGAGGAGCTGGTGGGGGTGGACCTGGCCGAGCACGGGGAGCGCGCCTACGCCCGCTAGAGGGACGCCATGAAGAAGGTGGAGGCCATCATCCGCGAGGAGAAGCTGGGCGATGTCAAGGACGCCCTGGATCGCATAGGCATCTTGGGCCTCAACTTCGTGGAGGTGAGGGGGAGGGGGAGGCAGCGGGGCCAGACCTACTGGCGAGGTGCCGCCAGCTATATGGCCGATACCCTCCCGAAGGTGAAGCTGGAGGTGGTCATCAACGACGAGGATGTGGAGCGGGTCATAGATGCCATCGTCAAGGCTGCCTGGACGGGCGATGTGGGCGATGGCAAGATCTTCGTCATCCCCGTGGAGGAGGTCGTCCGAGTGCGGACGGGGGAGAGGGGAGCCGATGCCATTTGAGGTGCGCTGCTTCAAGAATCTGGACTGGCACGAGGGGGACACCGCCAGCCCCCGCTACTTCTTCGAGGTGGACCTGGGCCACGTCCTGCCAGGGGAGGGGCGCATTGCCCGCCTCCCCGTCTACTGGCGGCCCAACCCCGGCCGCCACCCCATCCTGAAGGAGGTCTACTGGACGCCGGTGGCCGCCCTCCGCGTGGAGAAGGGGAATCTGGCCGCTCTGGAGCGGGCCGTGCCGGAGACGGTGGCCTCCCTCGTGGAGCACGGGACGCTGCCCTACTACTACGTCACCACTCCCCAGGGGGACTTCCCGGCCTACCTGGTGCGCGGCCGCCTCCTCCTCAAGCTGGAGACCGCCACCTTCACCGGACGCGACATCGGCGAGCTGTGGCAGCAGCTCGCCGACTATCTGATGGCGGCCAGGAAGATAGGCGCCAGGGAGGAGGTGACCGTGAGCCTCCTCCTCTGGAAGGACCTGCAGGTCTACCCCGCCGCCCTCGCCCTGCGGGACGGCAGGGTCTGGCTGCCCCTCTTCCGTCACGGGGAAGGCGACTCCCTCCGCCTCATCTACGATGTCATCGGCCAGCCCTCCCGCTTCCTGGGCGTGGAGGAGCTCTTCGGGCTCCGCTGGGAGGTGGCGCAGTCCCTGATGGAGGCCCGTGCCATCCCCTCGCTGGGCGCCCTCAAGGTGGACCAGATGCAGCCGGAGGTCTGGGAGCGGCTGCAGCCCCTCCTGAGGCCCACCCCCTATGTCCTGGCCTATGAGGAGGACGGCCAGCGACGAGAGCTCCCGGTCTACGAGGCGGCGGGCGAGTTCGTCGCCCTGCAGCGGGCCAGCCACGCCCGCCTCATCTTCGCCGCCGACCTGGAGGAGCTGGCCCGCCTCGTCTATCAGGACCTGGCCCAGCGGGGAGCCGTGGGCAGCCCCTCTCTCCTCACCCTGGAACAGAGGCGGAGGTGATGGGCCATGACGGAGGCGCGTCCCTTCTCTTCCCTGTTGTGGCTGCTGGCCTGGGCCGTGGGCTGGCCTGTCCTCCTGCCGGTGGCGGCCGCCCGCTACACCAAGGTGGGCCCCAACGAGGTCCTCATCGTCAGCGGCCGCCGCCGCACCGTGGTGGACCGGGAGGGCCGGCGGCGCACCCTGGGCTACCGCGTCATCTGGGGCGGCGGCACCGTGGTCTGGCCCATCATAGAGCAGGCCCGCCGCCTCTCCCTGGAGCTCATGGGGCTGGAGGTCAAGACGCCGGAGGTCTACACCATCCACGGCGTCCCCGTGGCGGTGGACGGCGTTGCCCACGTCAAGGTCAGGGGGGACGAGGAGGCCATCCAGGCCGCCGCCGAGCATTTCCTCTCCCGTCCCCAGGAGGAGATCATGAAGACCGCCCTCCAGATAGTGGAGGGGCACATGCGGGCCGTCCTGGGCACCATCTCCATAGAGGAGCTCTACACGCAGCGACGGGAGTTCGCCGAGAGGGTCAAGGAGCTGGCCAGCCGTGACCTGGCCAAGATGGGGCTGGAGATCGTCTCCCTCACCATCCGCAATATCAACGACCCCCGCGGCTACCTGGAGGCCCTGGGCCGCCCTCGCACCGCCCAGGTGAAGCGGGACGCCATCATCGGCGAGGCCAGGGCCGACGAGGAGGCCAAGTCCTACCGCTACCAGGTGGACACCAAGATAGAGGAGGCCCGCCGCGACTACGAGCTGAAGCGGGCGGAGGTGGAGGCCGCCATCAACCAACGCCGCGCCGAGGCCGACCTGGCCTACGACCTCCAGCGCTTCAAGACCGCCCAGCTCGTCAAGCGAGAGGAGGTGCAGCTCGGCATCCTAGAGAAGGAGCTGCAGACGGAGCTGGAGGAGAAGGAGATCCTCCGCAAGGAGCGGGAGCTCATGGCCACCGTCATCCGCCCCGCCGAGGCGGAGCGCCAGCGCATCCAGGCCCTGGCCGAGGCGGAGCGCTACCGCCTGGAGGCGGAGGCCCAGGGGGAGGCCGAGGCGCTGCGGGCCCGCGGCCTCGCCGAGGCGGAGGTCATACGGGAGAAGGGCCTCTCCGAGGCCCAGACCATGGACCGCAAGGCCGATGCCTGGGCCCGCTACAACCAGGCCGCCGTCACCGAGGTCCTGGTCAACGTCCTCCCCAAGATGGCCGAGGCCGTGGCCGCCCCCCTCGCCCGCACCGAGCGCATCGTCGTCATCTCCGGGGGAGGCGACTCCACCGGCGCCAGCAAGGTCACCCGGGACGTCACCGAGGTCATCGCCCAGCTACCGCCCATCGTCGAGGCCCTCACCGGCGTCAAGCTGGAGGAGCTGCTCAGGCGGCTGCCCGGCTTCAAGGGCGCCGACCAGGCCCCCGCTCCCCAGCAGCCGCAGCCGGAGGACGGCCAGCAGTGACCGCGAGCGAGGAGGGGAGAACGGTGGAGAGAAGGCCCCGGACCACTGCTGACGTCATCGCCCTCTGCCGGGAGGGGGACGTTAAGATGGTGGACCTCAAGTTCACCGACCTCCCGGGCACCCTGCAGCACTTCTCCATCCCCGCCAGGGCCCTGGACGAGACGATCTTCAGCGAGGGCATCGGCTTCGACGGCTCCTCCATACGGGGCTTCCAGCACATCCAGGAGAGCGACATGCTCCTGGTGCCCGACCCGGCCAGCGCCTTCCTGGACCCCATCTACCGCGTCCCCACCCTCTCCATCATCTGCGACGTGCGGGACCCCGTCACCCGCGAGCGCTACTGGCGGGACCCGCGCTACATCGCCCAGAAGGCGGAGCGCTACCTGGCGGAGACCGGCATAGCCGACACCGCCTACTTCGGCCCCGAGGTGGAGTTCTTCATCTTCGACGCCGTCCGCTTCGACCAGAACGAGCACGAGGGCTACTACGCCATCGACTCCGAGGAGGGGGCCTGGAACGCCGGCCGTCCGGGGAAGAACCTGGGCCACCGCCCCCGTTACAAGGAGGGCTACTTCCCCGCCCCGCCGGTGGACAGCCTCCAGGACATCCGCTCGGAGGCCGTCCTAAAGATGCTCCAGGCCGGCATCGAGGTGGAGGTCCACCACCACGAGGTGGCCACCGCCGGCCAGGGCGAGATAGACATGCGCTATCAGACCCTCACCCGCATGGCCGACCAGGTCATGCTCTACAAGTACATCCTCAAGAATGTCGCCCGGGAGCACGACAAGACTGTCACCTTCATGCCCAAGCCCATCTTCGGCGACAACGGCTCCGGCATGCACGTCCATGTCAGCCTCTGGAAGAACGGCGAAAACCTCTTCTACGACCCGGAGGGCTACGCCCAGATGAGCCTCCTGGGCCTCTATTTCATCGGCGGGCTACTGGCCCACGCCCGCGCCCTCTGCGCCCTCATCGCCCCCACTACCAACTCCTACCGGCGGCTCGTCCCCGGCTTTGAGGCCCCCGTCAACCTGGTCTACTCCCAGCGCAACCGCTCCGCCGCCGCCCGCATCCCCGTCTACTCGCGCAGCCCCGCCGCCAAGCGGGTGGAGTTCCGCCCGCCCGACCCCTCCTGCAACCCCTACCTGGCCTTCGCCGCCATTCTTATGGCGGGGCTGGACGGCATCCTCAACGAGATGGACCCCGGCGATCCCCTGGACACCGACGTCTATGAGCTACCCCCCGAGGTGGCCGCCGCCATCCGCACCGTCCCCGGCAGCCTGGAGGAGGCCCTGCGTGCCCTGGAGGAAGACCATGACTTCCTCCTGCGGGGCGGCGTCTTCACCCATGACCTCCTCCAGACCTGGACGGAGTACAAGCGGAAGCGGGAGATAGACCCCATACGGCTCCGCCCCCACCCCTACGAGTTCTACCTCTACTACGACGTCTGACCGTCCGCCGCAGCGGAGAGGGTCCCCGCCACGCCTCCCCCGCTGGAGCTCTTGCAATCTTCCATCATCCTCACTATATTAGCGGTGACTTTTGCCCTTACCTGGTGAGCTTTTCTGGGGGGAGGAGGCGGGGAGGCCCGGTGCTGAGGCGCACCGCCCGACGAGGTGGCCAGGTGTCCGAGCGCCGGGGAGAGGGACATGGACCGAACGAACAGGTACGCGACCCGAGGAGACCGAGACTCGGACGAAGAGGTGAAGGCTATGGGTAGACTCTCCAGGCATTGGCTCCTGGCCCTGATGGCAGGGATGGCCTCGCTCGTCCTCGCTGCGTGCGGTGGCGGCCAGGAGGGAGGCACCCCCACCAAGCCCCCTATCAGCATAGGCACCACCTACGACGGCACCGGCCCTGTGGCCGTCAACGAGATACCCTTGCGCCAGGGCTGGGCGGACTACATCGGCCTGGTCAACAGCAGGGGCGGCGTGGACGGCCACCCCATCAACCTCATCGATATCGAGTTCGGCTACGAGGTGCCCAGGGGCGTGGACGCCTATGAGCAGTTGAAGCGGCAGGGAGTGGTGATGTTCTTCGCCGGGGGGACGCCCCTCATCGCCGCCCTGGCCGATCGCTGCAACGCTGACAAGATCCCCTGTCTCTCCATCGGCTTCGGCATCGCCGCCTCGGCCAACGGTCAGAAGTTCCCCTACGTCTTCCCCGTGGCAGCCAGCTACTGGAGCCAGGCAGGGGCGGCGGTGAAGTTCATCTTGGACCAGTGGCAGAGGGAAGGGCGGCCTGGCAAGCCCAAGATCGCCTATATCTACAACGACGCCCCGGCCGGCCGCGAGCCCCTGGAGGTGCTGCGGCGCCTCGCCCAGATTGAGGGGTTCGAGTACAGGGAGTTCGCCGTTCCGCCCCCTGGCCTGGACCAGACGGCCCAGGCGCAGGACATCGTGCAGCGATACCGGGCTGACTGGGTCATCGCCCACACCTACGGGCGGCCCGCCTCCGTCACCATCACCGCCCTGAAGCAGCTCGGCTTCCCCCTGAACCGGGTCATCGGCCTGGTCTGGTCAGTGGCCGACGACATCATCCAGGCGGCCGGCGGCTGGCAGGCCACGGAGGGCTACTACGGCATCCACTTCGCCAATGTGGGGGCGGAGATACCCATCCTGCAGGAGATCCGGCAGATGTACACCCAGCAGGGGAAGACGCCCCACGACTTCCTGAACCGGGCCGACACGGTGTACCTGCGGGGCCTGGCCATCGGCGCCGTGATGGTGGAGGCGATCCGCAACGCCTTGGAGAAGCACGGCTACCCCCTGGACGGCACCAAGGTGAAGGAGGGGCTGGAGGGCATCCGGGGCGACCTGTCGGGCCTGGTCACCCTGCGCATGAGCCCTCAGGACCATGAGGGGAGCGGCCTCGTCCGCATCTTCCAGGTGAGGGGCGGCCGCTGGCAGCCCGCCACCGACTGGTTCAGCGGCTACCGCGAGGTGATACAGGAGTTCCTGCAGAGGTAGAGGGCCCCAGGTCAGGGCCGAAGAGGAGGGCAGGAGAGATGGCAGGGCCGTTAGAAGGGGTGCGGGTGGCGGACTTTTCGCACTGGGGTGTGGGGCCCTGGTGTGGGATGGTGCTGGGGGCGCTGGGGGCGACGGTGGTGAAGGTGGACGCCCCGGAGGGGGACGGCATCTCCTTTCTGGCAGGGCAGATAGGGGGCGCCTCCAACATCTATCTGAACGCCAATCTGTTCAAGGAGAACATACGGCTGGACCTGCGCCGGGAGGAGGGCCGGGAGCGGGCCTACGCCCTGGTGCGGGAGGCGGATGTCTTTCTGCAGAACTACGCCCCTGGCGTGGCGGAGCGACTGGGGCTGGACTACGAGACGCTGTCTGGCCTGAACCGGCGCCTCATCTACGTGGCCAACACCCCCTTCGGGACGCGGGGGCCTTTGGCCAGGAACGCAGGGATCGACCCTCTGCTGCAGGCCTTCAGCGGCTTTGCCAGCATCACGGGGAGCCCAGGGGGGCGGCCGGAGCTGCTGCGCTACCTGGCCCTCATCGACCTGGTGAGCGGGACCCACATGGCGATGGCGGCGCTGCAGGGGCTGGTGCTCCGTGAGGGCGACGGGCGGGGGCGTAAGGTGGAGGTGACGATGCTGGGCAGCGCCCTGAAGCTGCAGAGCAGCCGTCTGGCGGAGTTCCTGGCCACGGGGGAGCAGCCGCCCCTTCTGGGCTCGGCCGCCGCCACCACCGCTCCCCACCGGGCCTACCGTTGCCAGGAGGGGGAGTGGCTGATGGTGGGGGTCACCTCGGAGGCGCAGTGGCGGCGCTTCTGCCTGGCCATCGGGCGGCCGGAGCTGGCCGATGACCCCCGCTTCGCCAGCAACCGGGAGCGGGTGGCCCACCGGGAGGAGCTGGACGCCCTGCTGGAGCCCCACTTCGCCAGCCGTCCCTACCGCTGGTGGGAGCACCGGCTCAGCCTCTACCGCGTCCCCCATGGGCGGCGGCTGGACTTCAGCCTGATACGGCTGCACCAGGAGATGGGGCGCTACCTGGCCGGGGTGCTGCACCCCAAGTACGGCCCCTTCCAGGTGGCGCGGTTCCCCCTGCGCTACCAGCGCTGGGCCCTGGCGGAGCCCTGGTGCCATGTGGACCCGCTGGGGGAGAGCACCACGCTGGAGGAGGCGCTGAGGGGGTTCCGGGCGGCGGTGGGGGCGAGGGAGGGCTGAGATGGTGGCCCTGAGGGGCTGTCAGGTGCTGGAGGTGGCCCAGGGGCTGGCTGGCCCCTTCTGCGGTCAGTATTTGGCGGAGGCGGGGGCGGACGTCATCAAGGTGGAGCCGCTGGGCGGCGACCGAGCGCGGGGCTGGGGCCCTCCCTTCCAGGGGGAGGTGAGCGCCGTCTTCCTGGCCCTCAACCGGGGGAAGCGCTCCCTGGCCCTGGACCTGGGGCGGGAGGAGGGGCGGGAGGTGCTGGGGCGCCTCCTCTCCCTGGCCGACGTGGTGGTGGAGGATCTGACGGAGGAGGCGGCGGAGGCGGCGGGCCTCCAGTACGAGCGGCTCAGCCAGGCCAACCCCGCCCTGGTCTACTGCGCCATCCGCGACTTCTCACCCGAGGGGCCCTACGGGGGGCAGCCGGGCTCGGAGCTGGTCTACCAGGCCCTCACCGACTACCTGAACTCCCTGGGGGAGCCCGGGGGGCCGCCGGTGCGGGTGGGGGCCGACATCGGCGAGCTGACGGCGGGGATGTACGCCTTCGTGGGGGTGCTGGCGGCCTGGTACCGTCGCCTGCGGACGGGTTTAGGGGACCGTGTGCAGCTGGCCAAGCCGGGGCCCATGATGTTCCTGCGCAGCCTGTACTTCTCCATCGCCTCCCAGCCCGATGACTGGGTGGGGGTGCACTGCGAGCACACCACGCTGCCGCCGGAGCACGGGGTGCGCACCGGGGACTGGCCCATCTACTTCTTCTCCCGCCAAGGGGACGAGGCCCGCTTCCGCTCCCTCCTGGCCCGCCTGGGGCTGGAGCATCTGGCGGACGACCCTCGCTTCGCCAACGGGGGCAGGGAGGCCATGGGCTTCGGCCGCTACGCCGCCGAGCTGAAGCCCCTGTGGGAGGAGGCGCTGGCCAGCTACGGCGCCGAGGAGGCGCTGGCCCTCCTGCGGGAGCACGGCGCCGAGGGGGCGCCCATCCTAGACTACCCGGCCCTGGCCGCCCACCCCCAGATCGAGGCCATCGGCGCCTTTCAGGAGTCCCACCACCCCGCCTACGGCACGGCCCGGCACGTGCGGGCGCCCTGGAGCATCGGCGAGGGGGAGGAGGTCCCCCTGCGCCCCGCCCCTCTCTTGGGCGAGCACACCGATGAGGTGCTGGCGTGGGCCGGCTACTCCCCTCGGGAGACCGCCCGCCTTAGGGCCGCAGGCGTCGTCAGATAGGGCCGGGAGGCCGCAGGGCGAGGGCGCCCCGGCCTCCCGATACCTTGACGGCACGCCTTTCGGCAGCTACTATCATAGAGGGCTGAGAATTTGGGTGGTTTAGACAGAACATTGTTTTTTAATCCCTGAGAGGAGGTAGAGCGGATGGCCTACGTCATCACCGAGCCCTGCATCGATGTCATGGACAAGTCCTGCGTCGAGGTCTGCCCTGTCGACTGCATCCATTACGAGGAGGGGAAGGACCGCAAGCTCTACATCGACCCCGACGAGTGCATCGACTGCGGCGCCTGCGAGCCTGTCTGTCCCGTCACGGCCATCTTCGCCGAGGATGACGTCCCCGACCAGTACAAGGACTACATTGAGATCGACGCCCTCTGGTACAAGGACGCCGATGCCGCTCGCGCCCGCGTCAACGAGCTGAAGCCTCCCGCCTAGAGGCAGGACAGGCACGGACCGCGCACCGGGGGCGGCCCCACCGGGCCGCCCCCGGCCTTCGTCCCGTCAGCGGCGGCGGGGGTGGCCCTGACTACCCCCGGCCGCCCAGACGCTGCAGCTCCTCGCGGAAGAGCTGGACCGTCTCGGCGTCTATGTTGCAGAAGCGTACCAGTTGGAGGGAGGAGCCGGGGTGCTGGTCCAGGTACTCCTGGACGGCCCGCAGGATGACCCTCACCCCGAGGGGCTTGGGGAAGCCGAATATGCCAGTGGAGATGGCGGGTAGGGATATGCTGCGAGCGCCCTGCTGGTCCGCCAGCTCCAGGGCGCTGCGCACGGCGCTGGCCAGCAACGCCTCCTCGTCACCCCGGCCGCCCCAGACCGGCCCCACGGCGTGGACCACATAGCGGGCCTTGAGCTGGCCCGCCCCCGTGATGGCGGCCCTCCCGGTGGGGACGGGGCCGTGCTCCCGCACCCAGCGGCGGCTCTCCTCCTGGATCTGGGGGCCGCCCCGGCGGACGATGGCCGCCGCCACGCCGCCGCCGTGGGCCAGGCGCTCGTTGGCGGCGTTGACGATGACGTCCACCTCCTCGGCCGTGATATCGCCCTGGACGGCCTGCAGCACCCGCCCATCGGGACGCTCGTAGGTGCAGAGGACCTTGCTCACCTCAACTCATGCCCCCGATAGACTTCCCGTGAGTGCCATATACGGTGGACGGGCGCCCGTCGTCTATCGTAGTCCCCTTTATGGACGACTCGGTAGTCCCTCACAGGTGAGCGAAGCTGGCGCTGGCGCCAGCGGTCCGGGTCGCCCGGGCGGGGGATTCCCTGCTGTCCTACGGCCGGACCGGTCCACGGGGCGTCGCTCGTGGGCCCTGGCTCATAAAGCGTCTCCCAGTCTCTCCTTCAGGGCCGCCACCAGGTTGGCGATGGGCACCCGCACCTGCGCCATGGTGTCGCGGTCGCGGATGGTCACCGCCTCGTCCTGAAGGGTGTCGAAGTCTATGGTGACGCAGAGGGGAGTGCCTATCTCGTCCTGGCGGCGGTAGCGCCGGCCGATGCTCTGGGCGTCGTCGTACTGGGTCATGAAGTGGGGACGGAGGATGTCCCACACTCGCCGCGCCACCGGCACCAGCGACTCGTGGCGGGAGAGGGGGAGGACGGCCACTTTCACGGGGGCCAAGGCGGGATGGAGGCGTAGCACCGCCCGCTTCTCCCCTCGCACCTCCTCTTCGTGGTAGGCGTCCATCATGAAGGCCATGAAGAGGCGGTCCACCCCACAGGAGGGCTCTATGACGTAGGGGTAGATGTGCTCCCCCGTCTCCTCGTCGAAGTAGGTGAGCTGCTTGCCAGAGTACTCGGAGTGGCGGCGTAGGTCGAAGTCGGTCCGGTTGGCGATCCCCTCCAGCTCGGACCAGCCCATGGGGAAGAGGTACTCTATCTCATAGGTGTCCTTGGCGTAGTGGGCCAGCTCGTCCGCTTCCAGTCGGCGCACCCGCAGCCGCTCCTCCCGCATGCCGTAGCGGCGGTACCACTGATAGCGCTCCTCCACCAGGCGGCGGTGCCACTCCTCGTCCTCGCCGGGGCGGACGAAGAACTCCAGCTCCATCTGTTCGAACTCGCGGTCGCGGAAGATGAAGTTGCCGGGCGTCACCTCATTGCGGAAGGCCTTCCCTATCTGGGCGATGCCGAAGGGGAGCTTCTTGCGGGCCACCGTGAGGACGTTGTCGAAGTTGACGAAGATACCCTGGGCGGTCTCGGGCCGCAGATAGGCGGTGGCACGGTCCAGCTCCTCCTTGAGCTGGCGGATGCGCTCCGAGGTGGCCTCCCGGTCCTCGCCAGCCGCCTGCTCCAGCAGGCGGGTGAACTCGGCCTCCACGTCTATGGGGCCCACGTAGGTGCGAAACATGAGGTTGAACATGCGGGGCGGGGTGAGCTCACCGCCGCAGACGGGGCAGCGCTCGGCCGGGGGGGCCAACGTGTGGCCGTGGGCGCCCTCCGGCTCCGGGCGCTCGCGGGCCAGCTCGTCGGCCCGGAAGCGGCGTTTGCATTGTTTGCAGTCCACCATGGGGTCGGCGAAGGTGTCCACGTGGCCGCTGGCCTTCCAGACACGGGGGTTCATGACGATGGCGGCGTCCAGACCCACCACATCGGGCCGCTCCTGGACCACCGCCTTCCACCAGGCCCGCTTGATGTTGTTCTTCAGCTCCACTCCCAGGGGGCCGTAGTCCCAGAAGCCACCGATGCCGCCGTAGATCTCGCTCCCCTGGAAGACGAAGCCCCGGCGCTTGCACAGGGAGACGAATTTCTCCATAGTGAGTTCGCTGGACATCTCCTGGACACCCCTTGTCAGATGCGGGCTCCTCTGTGCAAGTTATCAGCAGGCGGGGGGACAAGTCAAAGCCGGCTTCCTTGACTGGCCCGGGGAATTGCTGGTAGCATCGGCCCGTCCCCGTGTCCGAGGGGCCAGCCCGGTCAGTAGCGGCATGAGGTGATAGGGATGCGCTTCCTCCTCGGTCTGCTCATAGGCGTCGCCCTGGGGGTCCTGGTGGGGGTCCTGCTGGAGCCCCGCGCCGCCGGCGAGCGGCAGCCACCGCCGGAGGGGCAGGGGCGCGGGGAGGTTGCCCGGGGGCAGCCCTTCCGGCCATGAGCAGTTACAAGCTCGTCCTCATCATCGCCTCCAACATAGACGCCGACAGGCTGCTGCGGGCGCTGGTGGAGCACAATATCCCTGCCACCAAGATGAGTAGCACCGGCGGTTTCCTCCGCCGCGGCAACAGCACCATCCTCTCAGGCGTGGAGGAGGAGCGGGTGGAGGAGGTGCTGCAACTGGTCCGCCAGGAGTGCCGCGCCCGTACGGAGATCGTCCCCACCCAGGCCCTTCCCTTCCCGGACGTGGCCCTGCCCGGGGAGCCGGTGGAGGTGCGGGTGGGGGGCGCCATCGTCTTCGTCATCCCGGTGGAGCGGCTCGAGCGGACGTAGTCCCTGTGCGGGGGTAGGGAAGGCCAGGGGCCTGCCGCTGGGCAGGCCCCTGCTGGTGTAGGGTTGGGGCGTCTCTAGCTGATGAAGAGGGGCGCCAGCACCAGGGTGACGGTGGAGAGGAGCTTCACCAGGACGTGGAGGGAGGGGCCGGCCGTGTCCTTGAAGGGGTCGCCCACGGTGTCCCCCACCACCGCCGCCTTGTGGGCCTCGGAGCCCTTGCCCACCACCACCAGACCGGCGCTGGCCACCGGGCTGTGGCCGGGGTTATGGCCAGGGTTGCCGCTCACCGTCACCCCCTGCTGGCGGGCCTCCTCCGGCGGCAGCTGCAGCAGCCCCGCCTCGATATACTTCTTGGCGTTGTCCCAGGCGCCGCCCACGTTGTTCAGGAAGGTGGCCAGGATGATGCCGCCGATGGTGCCCACCATCAGGAGGCCGGCCACCGTCTGGGGGCCGGTATCCACTATCCAGCCCGCCTCATGCAGGCCGCGGAAGACCAGGCCCACCACCACCGGCAGCCCCACCGCCAGCAGGCCAGGGGCCACCATACCCCGCAGCGCCGCCCGCGTGGTGATGTCCACCGCCCGTCCGTAGTCCGGGCGCTCGGTGCCGGCCATGATGCCCGGCTTCTCACGGAACTGGCGCCGCACCTCCTCGATGATGGCGCCGGCCGCCTCCCCCACGGAGCGGATGGCCAGGCTGCTGAACAGGAAGACCAGCATCACCCCCAGGAGGCCGGAGACGAAGACGCCCACGCCAGAGAGGTCTACCGGCAACGGTATCTCATGCAGCGGCCGCCCGAAGAAGGGGGAGTTGGGGTCTTCAGCGAAGGTCTCCTTCACCTTGTCCAGGAAGGCGCTGAAGAGCAGGAAGGCGGCCAGGCCAGCGGAGCCCATGGCGTAGCCCTTGGTGAGGGCCTTGGTGGTGTTGCCCACGGCGTCCAGGGAGTCCGTGATCTGGCGGGCCTGGGGCGGCGCCCCCGCCATCTCGATGATACCGTTGGCGTTGTCGGTGATGGGGCCGAACGTGTCCATGGAGAGGACGTAGGCGGCGGACATGAGCATACCCATGGTGGCCACCGCCGTGCCGTAGATGCCGCCGTTGGGCAGCCCCGTCTGCTCGCCCAGGATGAAGGAGGTGACCAGGGCAGCGCCGATGACCAGGGCCGTCGCCGCCGTCGTCTCGAAGCCGATGGCCGTGCCGGTCACGATGTTGGTGGCCGGGCCCGTCAGGCAGGCCCGCACGATCTCCCGCACCGGCCGCCAGCTACCGGAGGTGTAGTACTGGGTGATGTAGACGAAGGCGACGCTGGTGGCGATGCCCACCAGCCCGGCGGCGAAGAACCACCCCCAGTCCTCCCCCATCATCAGGTTCGTGACCAGGGCCAGGAAGCCGGCCGAGATGGCCACGATGAGCCAGTAGGCGTAGTTGAGGGGCGTCATGGGGTCCTGGTTCTCCCGGGTGAAGAGGGGGACGGAGGCCACTCCCACCATGGTGGCTATGAGACCGAAGGCCCGCACCACCAGGGGGAAGAGGATCCACTCCTCCTGGCCGGTGATGGCGAAGATGGCCACCCCCAGGATCATCGCGCCGATGTTCTCCGCCGCCGTGGACTCGAAGAGGTCGGCGCCACGGCCGGCGCAGTCGCCCACGTTGTCGCCCACCAGGTCGGCCACCACGGCGGCGTTGCGGGGGTCGTCCTCCGGGATGCCTGCCTCCACCTTGCCCACCAGGTCGGCCCCCATGTCGGCCGCCTTGGTGTAGATACCACCGCCCAGCTGGGCGAAGAGGGCCACGAAGCTGGCGCCGAAGCCGAAGCCTACGATGAGGAAGGGCGCCTTGTCGATGGGGTTGTCCAGCACCCGGCTGTAGAGGCCGAAGATGCCCGCCACCCCCAGGAGGCTCAGGGCCACGATCATGAACCCGGACACGGCGCCGCCCCGCAGGGAGACGGCGATGGCCTCCCGCAGGCTGCGCGTGGCCGCCGAGGCGGTGCGCACATTGGCCCGCACCGCCACGTACATCCCTATGAAGCCAGAGAGGGCCGAGCAGAAGGCGCCGATGAGGAAGGCTATGGCGGTGAGGACGCCTATCTCCACGTCCTCGTCGAAGTAGCCCACCAACAGCCCCACCACCACCGCCACCACCACGGATATCATGGCGATGGTGCCGTACTGGCGACGCATGAAGGCGTTGGCCCCCTCGAAGATCATGGAGGCTACCTCCTGCATCTGGGGCGTGCCCTGGTCACGCCGCAGCACGTCCCAGGCCAGCCAGGCGGCGAAGAGCACCCCCAGCAGCCCAGCCGCGGGGACTACCCATACAAGCTCCATCTCCGGTTACCTCCCGCTGGTTGAAGGGGCGGAAAAAGGAGGCCTGGAGGGACGGAAGCGGGCCGCCTCAGGCGGTGCCGGCCGTCGTCCGCTCCCTTTTCCGCCTCTCCTTCAACTTCTTTTGCTTTTTATGGTGCTTCCTCCGAACGACCTTCTTCGGCTTGTTCACGGCCCTCTAGGACGGAAGACACCCCGGGTATTGTCGATAAAATCCCGCGCCTTATTGTAAATGCCGGGCAGGTAAGGGCCAAGCTCTGGCGCCCCCGGCGGGATTCGAACCCGCGATTTCCACCTTGAAAGGGTGGCGTCCTGGGCCTCTAGACGACGGGGGCGTCCTCCAACATTCTAGGCCAGGGTGGGCCAGGGGGCAAACATGACGGAGATCCTGGTAGGTTGCTGTGGCTGGCCAGAGGCCCGTTCCCGCTATTTCCAGCGCTTCCGCCTAGTGGAGGTGCAGGAGAGCTTCTATGACCTGCCCTCCCTGGAGCGGGCGCGTCGCTGGCGGGAGGAGGCGCCGCCGGGCTTTCTCTTCTCCCTCAAGGCGTGGCAGGTCATCACGCATCCCGCCAATAGCCCCACCTACCGCCGCCTGCGGCGCCCGCTCTCGCCGGAGGAGTCGGCGGGCTGCGGCCTCTTCCAGCCCACGGAGGTGGTCTGGCGGGCCTGGGAGCGCACAGCGGAGCTGGCCCGCGCCCTGCGGGCCGTGGCCGTCCTCTTTCAGTGCCCGCCCAGTTTTCGGCCCACGCTGCACAACCTGGAGAACTTGCGTCGCTTCTTCCTCCGCGTCCGGCGAGAGGGCTGGCTCCTGGTATGGGAGCCCCGCGGCCCCTGGCCGGAGGAGACGGTGGCCGCCCTCTGCCGGGAGCTGGAGCTGGTGCACGCTGTGGACCCCTTCCAGGGGCGTCCAGCCTGGGGAGAGTGTGCCTACCTCCGTCTCCACGGCCGCGGTGGCTATCGCTACCGCTACAGCGATGAGGAGCTGGCTGAGCTGCTGGCCACCTGCCGGCGGGAGGTGGCGGCGGGCCGTCGGCCGGTCTATGTCCTGTTCAACAATACCAACATGCTGGAGGACGCCCAGCGCTTCAGTGCCCTGCTGGCCTCTTCCTAGGGGGTGGGGCGTGGCGTCGGCGTGGGCGTAGGGGACGGGGTGGGGGTCGGGCTGGGGGTGGGCGTAGGGGATGGGGTGGGGGTCACGGGCGAGGGCGCCGGGGTAGCCTGGGGCGGCTTCAGGACCTGGATGTACACGGCCTCCAGACCGCCGTTGTCCGGCCGGCCCCACACCTCCACCTCCGCCCCGGGGGCCGCCGTGCCGCTGACCTGGGTGGACCGGTCCAGCTCCACCCGCTGGCCGTCCACGTCCCAGCGGTCGTCGTCCATCTCACGGACGACGCCGCGGATGCGGGCCAGGGAGCCGCTGTCCGAGTCGATGAGGACGACAGCCGTCCTGGCCTCCAGCCGGCCGTTGTTGCGGTTGCCGGTGACGCGCACCAGGGCTCCCTGGGGTGGCACCTTGGCCCCGGGCGGCGCCACCACGTCCACGCCACCCACCAGCCACTGCCCTCCTTCCCCCTGCTGGAAGATGCCCTGCAGGGAGACGGCCGGGCTGGGGGCCACCGCCGCCAGCACCTGTATGCGCTGGGCGATGAGGGAGTTCTCCTGCCTCTGGGCCTCCACCCGCACCAGGGCGCCCCGGCGGGGCTGGCCGGCGGTGGTATCGATGACGGTGGTGGCGGTCACCCGGAAGCTCTCGCCGCCCACCCGCCACTGGGTAGGCTGGGCGCTGAGGATGGGGAGGTCTTCCTCGGCGGGGCCCTCCAGGACGAAGGCGGTGGCCACCGCCCGCGGCACGGCCACCCGCACCTGGGTGGCGATGAGCTCGCCGCCCACTGGGTAGGCCCGCACCTCCACCAGGTCTCCGGGGGAGACAGGGCCCCGCAGGGCGCTGCTGTCCAGGCGGAGACGCTGGCCGCCCACCCGCAGCTCGTCGCCCCGGAGGGACTCCACCGTGCCCACGATGACGATCTCGCGGTCCGGGGTGTCCTGGACGGTGAGGGTGAGGGCGCGTAGCTGTCCGTCGGCGCCGCGGGCCACCAGGGCCCGCACCCGTTTGCCCGCCTCCAGGCGGCCGAAGGTGACGGTGGCCTCGTCCACCCGCACCGGGCTATCGCCGATGAGCCAGGTGCCCGGGGTGTCGCCCGGGGTGGCCACGCCCTCCAGATTGAGAAAGCCCATGATGACGTCCTCCGGCTGCACCTGGGCGGAGAGGCCATCTATCCGCAGGCGGGCGTTGTGCAACATGGCCAGGGTGACGGCGTACTGCTGGCGGGCGGAGTCCGGTATGCGGTCCGATAGGCGAACCAGCAGCTCCTGCTGGCGGGCCGCCAGCTCTCGCGCCCGGGCCGCCTCCTGTCCGTTCTGGCCCTGCAGCAGACGCGAGGCGCGGGTCATGCGGGAGCGGAGGGCGGAGAGGACTACCTCCGGGATGGGCTCGTCCCGGGCCGTCAGCGTCTCGATCTCCTCCATGCGGGTCTCCGCCTGGTCCAGGAGCTCGCGGGCGCGGGCGCGGTCGTCCCAGGTGAGGAAGACGCGGGCCTCCTCGGTAGCCAGCTTCACCTGGTAGAGGGGGCTGTTGGGCAGGCTACGCGAGGCGGCGTAGATGGTGGCCCCGCCGCCGATGCTCACCATGAGCACCAGAGAGGCGGCCAGGGCCACCGGCGGTAGCCAGGTGGTGCGCCGCCAGAGGCGGCCGCGGCGGAGCTGGCTGGCCCGCTGGCTGAAGCGCCGCCAGGCCAGGGCCTGGGCCTCCGGCCGGGGGCGCTCCAGGCCCCGGTTGCGCAGGCTGGCGGCCACCTCCAGAAGGGGCCGCAGCTCCTGGGCCAGATCGGGATAGCGAGAGAGGCACTGCTCCAGGCTCTCGCCCGCCTCCAGGGCCTTCAGGCACTCTTCCAGAAGGTCGTCCAGGCGTCGACGATGGCGCACCCTACCTTTCTCCCCTCACCAGATGTCGGCGCAGCGCTTGCAAGGCCCGGTGCTGGAGCGATTTTATGGCCCCTTCGCTCCGTCCCAGGATCTTGGCCACAGACTTGTTATCGAGACCATGAATGAACTTGAGGATGATGACCTGGCGCTGTTCCTCGGTGAGGTAGAGAAGGGCCCGCCGCAGCTCGTCACGGCTGAAGGCGACCTCGGCGAGGGCCTGGGGGTTGTGCTTGTCGGGGGCAGCGGCGGCGGCGTCTAGGCCCACCTCCGCCCGCCGCTTGCGGCGGCGGTGGTGGTCAATCAGGCAGTTGCGGGCGATGCGGAAGACCCAGGCAGAGAAGGGGATGCCGCGGAAGCGATAGCTGGGCAGCGCCTCCAGGACCTTGAGCATCACCTCCGAGGCTATGTCCTCGGCCTGCTGCACATCTCCCAGTTGGAGGAGGGCGTAGGAGTAGATGCGTGGGTAGTAGGACTCGTACAGCCAGGCCAGGGCCGGCTCCTCCAGCCGCTGGGCGCGCTGGACGAGCTCCCACTCCTGGCGGGCCAGCACGCCTTTGGGCAGGCCTAGGGCGTCCTCACGCACTGGTCTGCCCAGGGCCCCTGCGGATGCCAGTACTGTCATACCCGTGCGCTCCCGTGTGGAAAAACGCACGGGCGATAGACCGGTTACGCACCCCCTTTATCTCACGATTCTTCATCGACGATGCCCAGCAAGCGCCTGCGGGCGCGTTCATAGCGCTCCTTGGCCCTGGCCTCCCGGTTGAGGAGCCCCTTGAGGCGCGGCGGGTCCAGGGGCTGCCCCTCAAGGAAGACGCGGTGCAGGTCTTCCAGTTGCTTGAGCCAGGCCTGGAAGGCCTCCCGGTACTCCTGCTTGACCGTCTCGTCCATGGCGCGGACTCCATACGGATTATGGTAGCCCGGAGGCAGCGGCCTCGCCAGCTACAGGAAGCCGCCCTTGAGGGAGCCATCTATGACCACGTCTATGAGCCATGGCTCCTGGGCCTCCTGGGCCTGGCGGACCGCCGGCCCCAGCTCGTCCGCCCTCTCTATCCTCACCCCCCTCACCCCGAAGGCCTCGGCGATGCGTGCGAAGTCCAGTTCCGGCTCCACCAGGTCCATGGCGATGAAGCCGCGGTCGCTGGCTCCCTCGCCCAGGTACTGGAGGAGGTTGAGCTTCAGGATGCGGTAGCTCCGGTTGTTAGCGATGACCCAGGTTACCGGCACCCGATAGTGGGCGGCCGTCCAGAGCGCCTGGACGGTGTAGAGGGCGGCGCCGTCGCCCACCACGCCCAGGACGGGCCGGTCCGGCCGGGCCAGCTTGAGGCCGATGGGCGCCGGGATGCCCGCTCCCAGGCCGCCGCCGGCCGCCCGCAGGTGGCTGCCCGGGCGCAGCCGCAGGTGGCGCATCAGGTGGCCGCCCGCCGTCACCGACTCGTCGAACAGGACGGTGTCCGGGTGGAGGGCCTGGCCCAGTTCGTAGGCGAAGCGGGAGGCGGCCATGGGCTCGTCCCCCCAGCGGGCGCGCAGGGCGCCGTCCAGGGCCTGGAAGATGGCCATCCGCTGGCCCTGGGCCGCCGCCAGCCGGGCGGCGGCCGCCTCGCGCTGGGCCGGCGTCAGCCTCCCCTCCAGGAGGGCGCGCAGCTCCCGCAGCGCCTCCCCGGGGTCGGCCAGGAGGAGAAGGTCGGCCGGCCAGTTCTTGCCCAGCTCCCAGGCGTCCAGGCCGATGTGCACCAGGCGGCAGCCGGCGGGTAGGGGGTTCTCCGTCACCGGGGAGACGGTGAGGAAGAGGGGGGCGCCCACGGCCAGCACCATGTCCGCCCCGGCGAGCTGGCCCCGCAGGCCGGGGCCGGAGAGGACGTTGAGGGGGCCGGCGTAGCAGGGGTGGTCGGTGGCGAGGGGGACGTAGACGCCGTAGCTGGCATAGAGGCGGGCCCCCAACATCTCCGCCAGGCGCTCCACCTCCTCACGGGCGCCGGCGGTGGCTACCTCGTCCCCGGCGATGATCACCGGTGCCTCCGCCCTGGCCAGCATCTCCGCCGCCACCTCCAGGGCCTCCCGCTCCGGCCGGGCCCGCTGCCGCAGGTAGACGGGGGCGAGGACATCTGCCTCCGCCTCCTCGTCCATGATGTTGGCGGGGACGGAGACCAGGACGGGCCCCCGCGGGGGGTCCATGGCCGCCTTGAAGGCGCGCCGGAGCACCAGGGGGAGGTCAGCGGCGTCCTGCACCTCCACCGCCCACTTGGTGAGGGGGCGGGCCATGGAGACCAGGTCTCCCGCCAGGATGGGCTCCTGCAGGAGCCCCCGCTGGGAGTGCTGCCCAGCGTAGATGACCATGGGGGCATGGGTGCGCCAGGCGTTGTAGAGCATCCCCATGGCGTTCCCCAGCCCGGGGGCGATGTGCAGCTCCACGAAAGCCGGCACCGGCGAGAGGCGGGAGTAGCCGTCCGCCATCCCCAGGACGGCCGCCTCCTGCAGCCCCAGGACGTACTGCACCTGGGGATAGTCATGGAGGGCGTCCATGAAGGCCTGTTCCGTGGTCCCCGGGTTACCGAAGACGTGGCGGACGCCCGCCGCCACCAACTGCTCCATCATCAGGAGGCGACCAGGCAAGCGGGGCATGGCATCCTCCTTATCCTGGCGCTGTGCCGTGCCCTTGTAAGATAGCGCGCCGGCGAAGGCCCGTCCACGGCGGCGGGAGGCGTCCCGGGGCGAGGAAGGAAGGGCTTTGGTGGCGCGTGCGGGATTCGAACCCGCGCTCTCCGCCTTGAGAGGGCGGTATCCTGGGCCACTAGACGAACGCGCCACCTTGGCTGCGGGGCTAGGATTCGAACCTAGACTAGCGGATCCAGAGTCCGCTGTGCTACCGTTACACCACCCCGCAGCGCCATCTTGCATTTTAGCAAGGCCCGGCGCCGGAGCGGAAGAGGCGCTGCGGGCGCAGGCCGAGGCCGGAGCCGCCAGCGACACCGCCCTTCCCCCTCTCAGGACGCGCCCCCTCCGGCGCGCCGTCCCATGCGTCCCTAGCTCACCGCCGGATGGGCGTGGTCATGGATGTGGGCCTCGTGCTGGTGCTCCCGCTCCGGGTTCTCGTGAGGAGGGTGGGCGTGAGAGAGGGCGGGATGATTGTGTTCATGGCTGTGGACGGCCACCAGGTGCTCCACCTCCCCGCCCACGCCACCCTTGACGTGGTGGACGACGTGGACGTGCTCGTGGCTGTGGACGAGCTCCTCGTGCCGGTGCTCCTGGAACCCCGATGTCACCGCACCCACCCCCTCCTGAGCTACTCGTCCCTAGCCGCTTATTTACATCTTACAGCAGACGGCGGCGTCCCCGCATTGCAGGAGGCTTGCAACTTCGGCCCGGGCCGCTGTGGCGGGGCTAGGGGCAGGCGCCCTCGCTGTCGCCGTGGGCTGCCAGGTGGCGGACGGCGGCCGGCCGGGGCAGCGTCAGGGTGAGGTGGCGACCTTCTTCGGACCTGTGGCAGATGGTAGACCGCTCCCGGTGTTCCTGGCCGCCGGCGCCGTCGGGCCCCCGCTGTGGCCCGGTGGGCTGGCCGCCCTTCCCCTGGCCGGCCTCCCCTTCCGCCTCCTCGCTGGCGCCGGCCCCCCGTAGCAGGACGTTGATCCCCAGGCGGAAGGGGGTGCCATCGGCGGCCGTCCCCTGGGCACGCAGGTGGAGGTTGGCCTTGCTGCCCTCGTCGGTGGCGGCGAGGCTGTAGGTGCCATCGATGGTGAAGGAGCCGCTCTCCCCGGGCGCTAGCGATACGGCGAGCCCGCCAGAGGAGGCGGCGGCCTGCGGGGCCCGGCCGTCCGGCCGGGGCGTCACGTGGGAGAGGGATAAGGAGCTCAGGGTGACGGACTGGCGGCTGCCGGGCTCGTTCCTTACGGTGACGGTGACCTGATAGCTGCCGCTCTCGGCCATGTCCTGGCAGTGGAGGGAGCTGGTCCAGGTCAGGACCACGCCGGGGGCCACCTCCTCGGTGGACTCCTCGGCCGCGCAGGCGTCCGCCCGGGCCGTCCAGCCGTGCACCCCCGCAGCGGCCAGGCCGGCCAGCAGGGCGGCGCCCAGGAGCGGTGTCAGCCAGGCACGCATGTCCCCTCACCTCCCGAAGGCGCCGTCTCCGTAAAATATTTATCTCCCTCCGGGGCGGTGACTCGCCGCCCGCCGGCGCAGATTCGGGTCACTCTGCCGTCCGCAGGCGACGGAGGGCGGCCTCCAGCCTCAGCAGCGTCCGCTCCCGGCCCAGCACGGCCATGCTCTCGAACAGGGGAGGGGAGACAGTGCGGCCGGTGACGGCCACCCGCACCAGCATGAAGAGGTCGCCGGTCCGGTAGCCCAGCTCCTGGGCCAGGGGGCGGACGGCCTCCTCCAGGGCTGTGGCCTCCCAGCGTTCCAGGGGGCGTACCGCCTCCAGCACCCGCGTCAGCGCCCGCTCCGCCTCCCGCGGCGCCCTGGCGAAGCGCTTCCCCAGCAACTCCGCCAAGGGGTAGTCCACCTCCCCGGGCAGGAAGAGGAAGCCGGCCATCTCCACCGCCTCAGCCAGCGTGCGGATGCGCTCCTGCACCAGGGGCACCACCTGCAGGAGGTAGGACTCGTCCACGTCGCCGAAGGCGCGTTGGAAGAAGGGGAGGAGGCGGTGGGCCAGCTCCTGCGGTGGGAGGGAGCGGATGTAGACGCCGTTCATCCAGTCCAGCTTCTCGAAGTTGAAGATGGCCGGGCTGGGGGAGACCCGCTCCAGGCCGAAGTGGCGGACGAAGGTCTGGCGGTCGATGATCTCCGTGTGGTCGTCCAGGGACCAGCCCAGGAGGCCCAGGAAGTTGAAGAGGGCCTCCGGCAGGTAGCCGCGCTCCCGCAGCTCTCGGACCGAGGTGTCGCCGTGGCGCTTGGAGAGCTTGGCCCGGTCTGGCCCCAGGATCATGGGCAGGTGGGCGAACTGTGGCGGCTCCCAGCCGAGGGCGCGGTAGAGGAGGACGTGGCGAGGGGTAGAGGAGACCCATTCCTCCCCTCGCAGGACGTGGGTCACCTGCATCAGGTGGTCGTCCACCACGCTGGCCAGATGGTAGACGGGGAAGCCGTCCGATTTGAGGAGGACGAAGTCGTCCAGCGTCTCGTTCTTGACTGTGATGTCACCGCGCACCAGGTCATGGAAGGTGGTCTCTCCGGTGAGGGGCGTCCGGAAGCGCACCACAGGGACGATCCCCTGGGCCTCCATCTCCCGCCTCTCACCCTGGGAGAGGTCGCGGCAGCGGCGGTCGTACTTGGGCGGGAGCTTGCGGGCCATCATCTCCCGGCGCACCTGCTCCAGCCGCTCCGGGGAGCAGTAGCAGTAGTAGGCGTGGCCCGTCTCCACCAGTTGACGGGCCACCCGCTGGTAGTGCTCCAGACGGCGGGACTGGACGTAGGGGCCATAGGGGCCGATGTCCCGGGAGGGGTCGTTGGGGTCGGGGCCCTCGTCCCACTCCAGGCCCAGCCAGAGGAGAGCGTCCATGATGGCCTCCACCGCCCCCGGCGCCAGACGGTCGCGGTCGGTGTCCTCGATGCGGAGGATGAAGGTGCCGCCGTGGTGGCGAGCGAAGAGCCAGTTGAAGAGGGCGGTGCGCAGGTTGCCCACGTGGGGTTCCCCCGTGGGCGAGGGGGGGAAACGGACACGCACGCTCATCGCGAAGGATATTCTAGCAGAGGGCGCTGGCAGCGTCGGCCTGTCTCCCTCTTGCTGGAAGGGCCGCCCCGCCTTATCTTGTTGGCGGAATGGTCATCACCTACGAGGTGGACGAGGACCGCATCGAGACGCTGGAGGTGGACGGCCGCGAGCTCCCCTACGTGGAGTTCCACCGTCAGCAGCCGGCCGTCAAGCTCGTCCTCAACGGCGAGGAGTACGCCCTCGTCAAGACCTTCCCCCTGCGGGGCTACGCCCCCGCCCTGCTGCGCCAGGTACGGGAGCTGGAGGCGGAGGGAAAGAAGGTACTGGTGGCCTTCTTCCCGCCCGGCCGCAACTTCCCCACCTCTCATCACTGGGAGCGGCTATACCTCTACGCCACCGGCGTGCGGCCCATAGGCATGGGCAAGGCGCCCGGGGCCTAGGGCGGCCCTACGCCCGCCCCAGCTCCAGCCGCCGCAGCGCCTCTCGCAGGTCCGGTGGGAGGGGGGAGGTGAACTCCAGGAGGCGCTCGCTGCCCGGCAGGTGGAAGGAGAGGCGGTGGGCGTGCAGGAACTGGCGCCCCACCAGGGGCGAGCGGCGCCCGTAGACGGCGTCCCCCACCACGGGATGGCCGATGGCTGCCAGGTGCACCCGTATCTGGTGCGTGCGACCGGTGATAGGCTCCACCTCCAGCAGGGAGTACTCCCCCAGGGCCTGGGCCACCCGATAGCGGGTCTCCGCCTCCCGCCCCCCCTCTACGATGGCCATGCGCTTGCGGTCACGAGGGTGGCGGCCTATGGGCGCCCCGATGACGCCGCGTGGTGGACTGGGGACGCCCTGAACCAGGGCGAGGTACAGCTTGTGCACCCGTCGCTCCTTCAACTGCTCCACCAGGTGACGATGCGCCCGCGCCGTCTTGGCCACCACCAGCAGGCCCGAGGTGTCCTTGTCCAGCCGGTGGACGATGCCCGGCCGCAGGGCCTCGCCCACCTCTCGCAACTGGGGGAACTGGGCCAGGAGGGCATTCACCAGGGTGCCGCGGGGGTGGCCCGGCCCCGGGTGGACGGCCATCCCCGCCGGCTTGTCCACCACTATGATCTCGGCGTCCTCGTACAGGACGGTCAGGGGTAGCGCCTCGGGCTCCAGGGCCAGGGGCTCCGGCGGGGGGATATTGACCTGCACCGTCTCCCCTCGCCGGACGATGTGGCTGGCCCGGGCGGGCACCCCCTCCACCGTCACCAGTCCCCGCTCGATGAGGCGTTGGGCCTGGCTGCGGGAGACCTCCCTGAGGCGACGGGCCAGGAAGACGTCCAGACGCTCGCCGCTCTGGTCAGCTACCAGCGCCAGCGTCCTCATGGCGGGCCCCCTCCGTCACCTCCTCCCGCGGCCGCTCCTCCTTGCGCAGGGCGTAGCTAGCGAAGAGGACGACGAAGGCCAGGACGATGGAGGCATCGGCCACGTTGAAGGAAGGGTAATAGGGGAAGGAGAGGAAATCGGTCACCTCGCCCAGACGGACACGGTCCAGCAGGTTGCCGGCGGCGCCCCCCAGCATCATACCCAGGGCCACTGCGGCGGTCCTCCCCTGAGGCTGGCTCAGCCAGTACCAGGCGATGGCGGCGATACCGATGACGGAGGTGACGATGAGGAAGCCGGTCTGGTTCTGGAGTATGCCGAAGGCCGCGCCTGTATTGGTGACATAGTAGAGCCGGACGGGCCATTCCGGGCTGGGGAAGTACTGGTAGGGCTCCATGAACGCCCTCACCATCCCTTTGGTGGCCTGGTCCAGCCCTAACACCGCCAGGGCCACGACCAGGAAGAGGGCGTCCCGCCGCCAGTTCCTCTTTCCCCTCACAGAAACGATGATAGCACGCCCTTTGACCGCCCTCCTCCCTCTCTGGTATCCTTCCTCCTGACAGGCCGAGCAGGGGGCAGGTCTCACCGATGGGCGCTTTCGATATCTACGCTCGCCGTTCCCGTGACCGAGAGCTCTACGGCCACAGGGTGCCGCCGGGCCAGAAGGTGGTGGAGAACTGGCCCATCCTCACCTACGGCGCCACCCCTCGCATCGACCTGAAGCAGTGGCGGCTGCGCATCTTCGGCGCGGTGGAGGAAGAGAAGGAGCTGACCTGGGAGGAGTTCATGGCCCTGCCCCAGGTCAGGGTGAAGTCCGACATCCACTGCGTCACGGGCTGGAGCAAGCTGGACAACGAATGGGAAGGCGTCCTGGTGCGGGACGTCCTGGCGCTGGCCCGCCCCCGTCCCGAGGCCAACGCTGTCATGGTCCACTGCTACGGTGGCTACACCACCAACGTCCCTCTCCAGGACCTTCTGCGGGACGACGTTCTCCTGGCCTACAAGCACAACGGCAAGGAGCTGATCCCCGAGCACGGCTGGCCCCTGCGGCTGGTAGTCCCCCACCTCTACTTCTGGAAGAGCGCCAAGTGGGTGCGGGGCCTGGAGCTGATGCGGGAGGACCGCCCCGGCTTCTGGGAGATGTACGGCTACCACATGCGGGGCGACCCTTGGAAAGAAGAACGCTACGCGTGATTTCTGGACGGCCCCGCGTGGCCTGAGCCGCTCCGACAGCCACAGTGCGCCTCTCGTCTGCGTGCCTCCGCGCGGCTGCGACGCTCCGACAGGCGAAGCGTGGGGCCGAGAGCGGTCTCTCCCTCTGCGCGCCCCCGCGCCCGACATTGCGGTGCTGACGGCTGGGGTTGCTTCTCCTTTCCTCCGCGCCTCTCGTGGCGTCGTGCGCCTGGCCTGAGGTGCCCGGCCGGCGGGGGCGCGCAAAAAGGTTTACTGGCGACGCCCGCTGTGGGAGAATGGGCGTGGGCCAGAGACCGTCGGCCTTCGGGACGGGTGAGAGCCTTGGACGACTACGGACTGGACATGGACGAGGCCCTCCAGGCCATTGAGACGGCGGAGGTGCTGGTAGTCCGCTTCGCCATCCTGGAGAAGAGGCTCCTCATAGACTTTCGCACCAGCGAGACAGAGGGGCCCTTCATCGCCGTCGTGCCCAGGGCCGGCTCGCTGGAGGAGCGGTACAAGAGCCTCAAGCGCTTGCGGCCTCGCTTCCCCCTCCCGGAAAAGATCGTCGCCTTCATGTGGCAGCGGGCCTCTGTGGAGTCCTTCAAGCAGTCCGGCCTCTGGGAGCGGATAGTGGAGCGCCTGGTGGCCCTGGGAGGGCCGCCGATGTCCCAGCGCTGCGAGGCCGTCTATGAGGAGCTGCTGCGCGAGGAGCGGAGAGAGGTGCTGTCGGCCATACGCGGGGGCGAGGGTTACCAGTCCCTCTGGGAGCGGCAGCCCTAGACGACAGGCCCACGAAGGGGCGGGGAGAGGAGGCCCGGGCCCCCTCCGCTGTCCCTGCCAGTCACCATAATGGCTACCCCAGGCACCATAGACCTGCGCAGCGACACCGTCACCCTCCCCACCCCCGCCATGTACGAGGCCATGGCGAGGGCCGAGCTGGGGGACGACGTCCTGGGCGATGACCCCACCGTCCGCCGGCTGGAGGAGCGGGCCGCCCGCCTCCTGGGGAAGGAGGCCGCCCTCCTCACCGCCTCCGGCACCATGAGCAACCTGGTGGCCCTCCTGGCCCACTGCCAGCGGGGCGACGAGGTGGTCCTGGGGAGCGAGGCCCACATCCTACACTACGAGGTGGGCGGTGCCTACGCCCTGGGAGGGCTGGGCCTGCGGCCCGTTCCCAACGACGCCCAGGGCCGCCTCGACCTGGAGGCACTGCGCCGAGCCATCCGGGCCGACAACATCCACTACCCCCGCACGGGCCTCGTCTGCCTGGAGAACACCCACAACCGCTGCGGCGGCACCGTCCTCACTGAGGAGGACACGGAGGCGGTGGCGGCGGTGGCGCGGGAGCACGGGCTCCCCGTCCACCTGGACGGCGCCCGCATCTTCAACGCCGCCGTGGCCCTGGGCGTGCCGGCTGAGCGGCTGGCCCGCCCCGTGGACTCCGTCTGCTTCAGCCTCAGCAAAGGCCTCTCCTGCCCCATAGGCTCCGTCCTCTGTGGCAGCGCCGAGTTCGTCCAGCGGGCGCGCCGCTACCGCAAGATGGTGGGAGGAGGGATGCGCCAGGCCGGCATCATCGCCGCGGCGGGGCTGGTGGCCCTGGACAGCATGATCGACCGGCTGGCCGAGGATCATGAGAACGCCCGCCTCCTGGCCGAGGGGCTGGCCTCCCTGCCCGGGGTGGCCCTTTCGCCGCCGCCCCAGACCAACATCGTCTACTTCCGGGTGGCTGGCTGGAGCCCTCAGGCCTTCGTCCGCGCCTGCGCCGAGGCCGGCGTCCTCTGTCTCACGGAAGGGGAGCGGGTGCGCATGGTCACCCACCGTCACATCACCCGCCAGCTCGTGGAGGAGGCGGTGGAGCGGCTGGGCCGGGTGCTGGCGGAACACCCGCAGGAGGAGACCAGTGAAGTCTCGCACCGCTAGAGCGCTGGCGGCCGCCCTCGCCCTCGGGGGGCTACTGCTGGCGCTGACCGCCTGTAACGGCTCCCAGGCCGAGAGCCAGGTAGAGACCGCGGACGTGGTTCAGCAAGTCCCCTGGGGGACCAATGAGACCGCCCGCTATCGTATCCTCAGAGGGGGAGAGGTCACGGGCTCCGCCACCCTCACCGTAGCCCGTGAGGGGGGCGTCTTCACCGTTCGCCAGGAGTTCCGCGACGCCCGCGAGCGCTTCCGGGACGTGGTGACCGCCACGGTAGACGCCGCTACTCTCAAGCCACGGGCCGTGGAGCGCGTCCTCACCGGCCCAGAGGGGGAGCGCCGCTGTAGGGCCGAGTACGAGGGGGGGCGCGTCCGCGTCCACCAGGAGTCCGATGACGAGAGCCGCACCGATGAGCTTGTCGTCCCTGCCCACGCCTACGATTCTTGGACGGACATCTTCCTCTGGCGCACCATGGGGCTGGATCGGGGCGCCAGCTTCGCTTACTGGGACATCGGCACCTGCATACTGTCCAAGCCGGGCAGCGCCATCATGCAGGTCACCGTCGTCACCAAGGAGTTCGTGACGGTGCCCGGCGGGGGGTTCGACGCCTGGCGCCTGGAGGCCCGCAGCGATGGCCAGCGCCACCTCATATGGATAGCGGACACGCCCCAGCGCCCGGTGGTACGCTACGACAACGGCACCCACCTCTTCGAGCTGCAAGAGCTGCGATAGGGTGACCGCCATGGCGGTAGTGCTCATCGTCAGCGCCCAGGATGCCCTCCGAGAGATGGTGCGCCAGGCGCTGGCCCAGCGGGGGCACGAGACCATCGCCGTGGGGCGGGTGGCCCAGGCGGAGCGGGCCACCCTCACCCTCCGCTTCGATGCCGCCGTCATCGCCAGCGATATCGGTCGCTCCCAGATGCTGGGCCTCGCCCGTTTCCTCCAGGGGCAGCCGGGGCCGCTACCCCTCCTCTACCTGGTGGGGCCGGAGGAGCGCTGGCTGCCCGACGCCGTCCCTCTGCGGCCGGAGCTGGACGCCCTCCTCTGGCCTCCCTACAGCGCCAGCGAGATAGGCCAGGCGATGGCCCGCCTGCTGGCTTCCCACCTGGACGGCGATACGGTGCTCCTGGGGGCCGCCCGCTTGCACCCGGCAAGCCGCACCCTGGAGGGTCCGGCGGGTTCCGTCACCCTGACGCCGACAGAGTCCGAGCTGCTGGAGTACCTGGCCGCCCGTCAGGGCAGAATGGTGCCCGTCAGGGAGCTGTTGCAGCAGATATGGGGCTTCCCGGAGGGCCAGGGGCCGCCGGAGCTGGTGCGGGCCCACATCAGCAACCTGCGGGGGAAGCTGTGGCAGGCCACCCAGGGCCGGCTCACTGTGCGCACCGTCCCTCGCCGTGGCTACTGCCTGCAGTGAGAGCGCCGCTATAATCTTAGTGTGAGGGCCGTATACGGACGGCCCACCGGGCCCCCGGGGAGCGGGCGTAGCTCAGTGGCAGAGCACCGGCCTTCCAAGCCGGCTACGCGGGTTCGATTCCCGCCGCCCGCTCCAAAAGGAGGGAGGGGGCGCCGGCAGAGTAGCCAGAGCCCATCCAGGCCGCCAGGGCCACCGCAGCACCCCTTGCCGGGACGCCGGCCCTGCTCCTCGCCATAAGCTAGGGGAGCATATAAAATATGAAGCGCCCTATGCCGCAGGGCAGCGAAAGGAGAGAACAGGGCTATGGGCAAGATCAATGTGGCCATCATCGGCGTGGGGAACTGCGCCTCCTCCCTGGTGCAGGGAGTCCACTACTACCGTAACGCGGACGAGAACGAGTCCATCCCCGGCCTGATGCACGTGAACCTGGGCGGCTACCATGTGGGAGACATAGAGTTCGTGGCCGCCTTCGACATCGACGCCAACAAGGTGGGCAAAGACCTCTCCGAGGCCATCTTCATGCCGCCCAACAACACCTACAAGTTCGCCGACGTCCCCCATCTGGGCGTGAAGGTGGAGCGGGGCATGACCCATGACGGCCTCGGCAAGTACCTGACCCAGGTGATCCACAAGGCGCCGGGCAGCACCTCGGACATCGTCCGCATCCTGCGGGAGACCCAGACGCACGTGGTGGTCAACTACCTCCCTGTGGGGGCGGAGGAGGCCACCAAGTGGTATGTGGAGCAGGTACTGCAGGCCGGCTGCGCCTTCGTCAACTGCATCCCTGTGTTCATCGCCCGGGAGCCCTACTGGCAGCGACGGTTTGAGGAGCGGGGGCTGCCGGTGGTGGGTGACGACATCAAGTCCCAGGTGGGGGCCACCATCCTCCACCGCGTCCTCACCCGCCTCTTCCGTGACCGCGGGGTGCGTCTGGAGCGCACCTACCAGCTCAACTTCGGCGGCAACACCGACTTCCTCAACATGCTGGAGCGGGAGCGTCTCATCTCCAAGAAGATCTCCAAGACCAACGCCGTGACCTCCCAGCTCGATTACCCGCTGCCGGAGGGGAACGTGCACATCGGCCCCAGCGATTACGTGCCCTGGCTGCTGGACCGCAAGTGGTGTTACATCCGCATGGAGGGGACGGGGTTCGGCGGGGTGCCGCTGAACGTGGAGGTGAAGCTGGAGGTGTGGGACAGCCCCAACTCCGCCGGGGTGGTCATAGACGCCATACGCTGTGCCAAGCTGGCTCTGGACCGGGGGATCGCTGGCGCCCTCATCGGCCCCAGCGCCTACTTCATGAAGTCACCGCCGCAGCAGTTCACCGATGAGGAGGCCCGCCGGCTGACGGAGGAATTCATCGCCGGCCGGGACGGGCAATCGTCCGCCTGAGCGGTGGCCAGCGGCCCCAGGGCCGGGCGGGAGGGCCTCGGGCCCAGATGTGGAAGTACGTCCTGTTCGTGGTAGCCCTCCATACCCTGGGGCGCCTGCCCCTCAGGCCCCTGTACCGGTTCTGCGCCTGCGTGGGGGATCTGGTCTACTGGCTCTTCCCTCGCCTGCGGCGCAACGTATGGGACAACATGCGCCACGTCCTGGGCCCCCAGGCCTCCAGGGGCGAGGTGCGCAGGGCCGCCCGGCGTGTCTTCCGCAACGTGGCCAAGTACTACGCTGACCTGGTCCACATGCCCCGCCTCGACCTGAACGACCTCTATCACCGTCGCATGAACATCCGTGGCCTGGAGGAGAACCTGCGCCCCGCCCTGGCCCAGGGACGGGGTGTCATCATCATGAGCGCCCACATGGGCAGCCCGGAGCTGGCCATGCAGGCCCTCCTCATGGCCGGCATCCAGGGGATGGCGCTGACGGAGCCGCTACGGCCGGCCCGCCTCTCCCGGCTGGTGGACGGCCTCCGCTCCTCCCAAGGCCTGACCTTTCTCCCCGTGGGGGTGACCGGGGTCAAGGCGGCCATGCGCACTCTGCGGTCGGGCGGGGTGGTCGCCCTGATGGGGGACAGGGACATAGAGGGCCCCAAGGCGCTGCTGCCCCTCTGCGGCTACGAGACGCTGGTGCCCACGGGCCCCATGGAGCTGGCCCTGCGGACGGGGGCTACGGTGATACCGGCCTTCTGCTACCGGCGGGGCTGGGAGGGGCTGGAGGTGGTGCTGGAGGAGCCGCTGGAGCTGGTCCGCACCGGCAACTTCCAAGAGGACGTCCTGGTTAACACCCGTCGCTTCCTGGAGCGGTTCGAGCGCTACCTGCGCCAGGAGCCCAGCCAGTGGCTGGTGCTGGAGCGGGTCTGGGACGCCGCCATGAAGAGGGAGAGAAGGGATTGAGCGACAGGGAGCTGGGAAAGGCAGACCTGCACGTGCACACCGCTCTGGGAGACGGCATGGCCTCCCCCCGCGAGATCCTGGAGTACGTGGAGACGCACACTGACCTGGACGTTATCGCCATCACGGACCATGACAGCCTGCGCGGCGCCTGGGAGACGCGCGAGCTGTGGGCCCAGGGGAGCTACCGCTTCCAGGTGGTCATGGGGATGGAGGTGACGGCGCTGGAGGGGCACCTGTTGGCCCTGTTCATAGAGGAGCCGCTGCCCAGTCTGCGGCCGGCGGAGGAGATCATCGCCGCCATACACCGCCAGGGAGGGCTCTGCATCGTCCCCCACCCCTTTAGCTGGCTTACCCGCAGCCTGGGGCGGCGGGCCCTGGAGCGCCTCCTGGCCTCCGGTAGAGAGGGCGTCTACCTGGATGGCCTGGAGACGGCCAACGCCTCCCCGGGGGCGAAGCCCGGGCAGCGCCCGGCGCGGGAGCTGAACCAGCGCCGCTACCACCTGGCCGAGGTGGGCGGCAGCGATGCCCACTTCCTGGCGGCCATCGGCAGCGCCTACACCCTCTTCCCCGGCCGCACCGCTGAGGAGCTGCGTCAGGCCATCCTGGAGCGCCGGACGCGGGGGGTGAACGGCCGCCACCCCACCCTGTGGGAGCTGGGGCTGGGCCAGGTGCTCCGCCAGTCCTGGCGTGGCCTCACCGTCACCCCCCGGACGGTAGGGCTCTGGCCCACCGCCCGGAGCTTCATGAAGCGGCTCTTCCCCTGGGCCCCCATGTGAGGCTACTCTACGGGGGCGGAGAGGGGAGGCCTTTCCCCCTCCGACAGGGAAGCCAGGATGAGGATCGCTCTCGTATCGCCGTATGACTGGGCGGTGCCAGGGGGGGTCAACAACCACGTGGCCCACCTGGCGGCGGAGTTCCAGCGCCAGGGACACCAGGTGCGCATCGTCGCCCCCTCCTCGCGGCCCTGGGAACATCCCAACGACTGCCTCTTCGTGGCCGGCCGTTACACGGTGGGGCTGCCCGCCAGCGGCTCCGTAGCCCACATCTCCCTCTCCTTTGCCCTGGCGGGGCAGGTGCAGCGCCTCCTGCGGCGGGAGCAGTTCGACCTGGTCCACCTGCACGAGCCGTTCATGCCCCTGCTCCCCTTCCAGTTCCTCCGCCTCTACGATGGCCCCCTGGTGGCCACCTTCCACGCCGCCCGGGAGGGCGGGAGCCGCCTCTACAGCTACGCCCGCTACCTGATCCGTCCCTACTGGGGCCGCCTGAGGGGGCGCATCGTGGTCTCGCGGCCGGCGCTGAGGCTCATCGGCAAGTACTTCGCCGGGCGCTACCGCATCATCCCCAACGGCGTTGACAGCCAGCGCTTCTCGCCCGAGGTGGAGCCGCTGCCCCAGTTCGACGATGGGCGTCTGAACCTTCTCTTCCTGGGGCGGCTGGAGCGGCGCAAGGGGCTGCCCCATCTCCTCCAGGCCTACGCCCTACTGAAGCGGGAGCTGCCCCAGCTCCGCCTCATAGTGGTGGGAGGCGACGGCGGCATGCGGGCCGCCTGCGAGCGCTATATCGAGCGGGCGGGGCTGCGGGACGTGGTGTTCACCGGGCGGGTGCCCGACGCCGAAGTCCCCCGCTACTACCGCAGCGCTCACGTCTTCTGCGCCCCCAACACGGGAGCGGAGAGCCTGGGGATCATCCTCCTGGAGGCGATGGCCAGCGGGGTGCCCATCGTCGCCTCCCGCATCGAGGGCTTCGCCGAGGTGCTCACCGATGGCGAGGAGGGGCTCCTGGTGCCGCCGGGGGACGAGCACGCCCTGGCCGCCGCCCTCTACCGCCTCCTGACGGACCCCTCGCTGCGGGAGCGCATGGGGCAGCGGGGCCTCAGCACCGCCCGCCGCTACGACTGGGGCAGCGTCTCCCGGAGGGTGCTGGCCTACTACCAGGAGGTGCTGGCCGGAGGGGAGGCGGCCAGCCCGCGCCCCTGAAGGCCGGCCATGTCCTCCCTGGTGCCACGCTCCACCGTCCAGCGGCTGCTACAGCCGCCGGTCCTCCTCCTGGCGCGCCTGGGCGTCCACCCCAACCACCTGACCGTCCTGGGCACCGCGGGGGGGATAGGGGCGGGGGCGCTGGCGGCCGCCGGACAGCTCCTGCCCGCCGGCGTCCTCCTTCTGGCGGCCAGCGCCCTGGACATGCTGGACGGCGCCCTGGCCCGGGCCACCGGCCGGGCCACCCGCTTCGGCTCCGTGTTCGATGCCGTCATGGACCGCCTCTCGGAGGGGGGCGTCCTCTTCGGCGTCGCTTACTACCTGAGCGGCCAGGGGGAGCGGGACGGCGTTCTTCTGGCCCTGGCCGCCGTCATCGCCTCTTTCCTGGTGAGCTACGTGCGGGCGCGGGCGGAGATCGTGGGCATACCGCTGGTGGAGGGGCTCTTCGCCCGGCCGGAGAGGGTGCTCCTGCTGGGCGTGGGCCTTATAATAGGCCAAGTAGAGACCGCCCTGTGGGTGCTGGCCGTGGCGGCCGGCCTCACTGCCCTGCAACGTCTCATCCTCGCCTGGCGGAGGAGTGGAGGAGACAGGAGTGATACCCCTTAGGGACCAGGAACGGCTGCGACAACGCTTCGAGCGGGAGCTGCTGGGCCAGGTCAGGATAGACTACTTCACGCAGAGAGACCTGCCCATCTACCTGCCGGGCAAGGAGCCCTGCCAGTACTGCAAGCCCACCCAGGAGCTGCTGCAGGAGCTGGCCGGCCTGACGGACAAGATCAGTCTGCGAGTGCACATCCTGGACGAGGCGCGGGAGGAGGCGGAGCGCTTCGGGGTGGAGCGGGTGCCGGCCATCGTCCTGCGGGGCCGTGACAGCGTCCAGCTCAAGTTCTACGGCTTCCCGGGCGGCAACGAATTCCCGGGCCTCATCGAGACCATCGTCGACCTTTCCCGGGGGAGCGTACCCCTGCCCCAGGACCTGCAACAGAAGGTGCGCCGGCTGAAGGAGCCGGCCTGGATACGGGTCTTCGTCACCCCCACCTGACCATACTGCCCCCAGATGGCGCGTGTCGCCTACGGACTGGCCATGACGAGCCCCCAGGTGCGGGCGGAGGTCATAGAGGTGACGGAGTTCCCGGAGCTGGCCCGTCGCTACAACGTGCGGGCCGTCCCCCTCACCGTCATCAACGATAAGGTCGCCATCCCGGGCGCTGTCCCTCCCAACGTCCTGGTGGAGCAGGTGCTGAAGGCGGCCGGCGGCCCCCTGGCCGGGCCGCCGCCCCAGGGGGAGACATCCCCGACGGAGGAGGGCGAGGGTCCTCAGGGAGGGGAACGCCGCCCCAGCGGCCTCATCATCCCCTAGGACAGACGGCGATAGAGGGCATAGCCGCCCAGGCCGATGAGGCCGGCCGTCGCCAGCGCCCCGCCGATGATGCCCCCCAGGAGGCCCCAGTCCGTCCCTGAGGCCCCTGGCGAGGCGACGGGCCCCGTGGAGGGGGGAACCGTTGGGACGGGGCCGTTGGCCGGCGCCTGGGGACGGGGCCGCGGCGGCAGGCCCAGGGACTGGCGCCAGGCGTTCTCCAGGTCATAGGTGTCCATGCCGTATACCTGGACCAGGGCCTGGTCCACCGTGGCCCCCCGCTTGAAGGTGGCGAAGAGCCGGGCGAACCTCTCCTCCCCGTAGGTCTCGATGAGGTAGGAGACGAAGGCCCAGGACTGGCCGTAGAAAAGATCTACCTTGCTGGCGTCACCGGGGTAGGAGCCCAAGGAGGCCAGCGGCAGGAGGGCATCCTGCCGCCGCGCCCGCTCGAAGGCGAGGCGGTAGCCGCCGGGGTCTTCCTGGGCGTAGACAGCGGTGCCCTCATCCAGCCAGGCGGGGAGATCGCCGAAGGGGCCCTCGCCGGCGGCCGCAGTGACGATATGGGCCAGCTCATGACGGAGGGTGTCCAGCCCGCCTGCCCCTATGGCCAGCAGAACGGTATCTGAGGAGACCTTCATGCCGGCGGTGACGACGCGCGCCTCGTAGGCCTCGCTGCGCCGGGGCAGGGCCTCTCGCATGTCCTGGGGGCTGGCGTAGGCCCACACCTGGACGGGGAAGCCCACCTGGGTGCCCAGGAGGGCCTGCAGTCGCTCCAGCGTCTCCCTGGCGGTCTGCAGCAGTCGCTGTGCCTGCTCGCGTCCGCCGGCGTACCAGTGGAGACGGACCGGTCCGCTCTCCTCCACCTGGAAGGGGAAGCGGGGGTCGGTATAGGTGAAGGACTGGACGGGCGTCTCCACCACGTTCCCCTGGGCGTCCCGCAGCTCCCACGAGTACTCGATGGTGGTGCCGGGAGGGATGTAGAGGCGAGGCCATCCCAGCTCCAGGGAGACCTCCAGGCGGGGGCCGGGCGTCACCTCGGCGGCGATGAGGGCGGGGACGCCGTCCGGCAGGAGGCGATAACGCAGCCTGGCCTCCTGGACCGTCCCCTCCGCCGTGGCGGTGAGCCGGAAGCGGACGCCCTGGGGGAAGGCGTTCTCGGCCTGCTGCTGGGAGATCTCTATAGGGGCCTGGGCCGTCGCAGCGGGCGCCCAGACAGCTCCCCAGACTGCTATGGCCCCCGCCAGCAACAGGGGCCGCCACCAGCCCATCAGCCTCGCTTCCCCACTGACATCTTCAGGTAGGCGCGAATGAACTCGTCCAGCTCGCCGTCCAGGACGGCCTCGGCGTCGCTCGTCTCGTGGCCGGTCCGGTGGTCTTTCACCAGCTTGTAGGGGTGGAGGACGTAAGAGCGAATCTGGTTCCCCCATTCGGCCGGCACGTATTCCCCCTTGAGGCGGGCCTGCTCCTCCGCCTGACGCTGACGCTCCCGCTCCAGAAGGCGGGCCCGCAGCACCTTCAGGGCCAGCTCCTTGTTGCGCTGCTGGGAGCGCTCGTTCTGGCAGGAGACGGTGATGCCCGTCGGTATATGTACGATGCGGACGGCGGTGGCGTTCTTCTGCACGTGCTGGCCGCCGTGGCCGCTGGCGCGGAAGACGTCTATGCGCAGCTCCTCGGGGCGGATGTCCACCTCGGTGGCCGTCTCCACCTCCGGCAGCACCTCCACCAGGGCGAAGGAGGTGTGTCGGGCGTGGTCGGCATCAAAGGGGGAGAGGCGGACCAGGCGGTGGACGCCCCGCTCCGCCTTCAGGTAGCCGTAGGCGTAGGGGCCGGCCACCTCCACAGTGGCGCTCTTGATGCCGGCCTCCTCGCCCGGCATCAGGTCCAGGACGGTAGTCTGGTAGCCGTGGGCCTGGGCCCAGCGCAGGTACATACGGAGGAGCATCTCCGCCCAGTCCTGGGAATCGGTGCCGCCGGCGCCGGCGTGGACCTCCAGTATGGCGTCCCGACGGTCGTACTCGTCGGCCAGGGCCAGGGAGAGCTCCAGCTCGTCCAGGCGCTGGGCCAGGGCGGCTGCCTCCTGGGCGACCTCGGCCGTCACCCGTTCATCGCCCTCGGCGGTGGCGAGCTCCCAGAGCTCCATCAGGTCGGTGAGCTGGGACTCCAGGCCCCGCCAGGTAGACACCCGCTCCCTGGCCTCCGCCAGGCGGCGCATCAGCCGCTGCGCGGTCTGGGGGTCGTTCCAGAAGTCGGGCTGGGCGGCCTGCCGCTCCAGCCCCTCGATCTCTTGCTCCAGTCCGGGGATGTCAAAGACGGTCCAGGAGCTGGTCCAGCCGTCCCTTGAGGTGCATGAGAAGAGTGCCGGTCTCCTGCATGGTCAAGAACCTCCGGTAACCATTTTACCCCACTGACGCTTGCCCGCCAGGGCGCCCCCGCGCCCCGCCTGGTGGCGGAATGCGACCATGCGGAGGCACGACGTGAGCCGTGGCCCTCTTTTGCGTCCCGCGCCCCGCCTGGCAGTAGAACACGATCATGCGCAGGCGCGTCAAAGAAGCCGGGGCTGCTCGGCCGGGCCGGGGGGCCGCTGCAGCGCCCGCCCCTTGGAGAGCTGGTCGGCCAGGCGGGTGGGCTCAGGCAGGCGATGGCTGCGGCAGAGGCGGAGCAGCCACCGCACCGCCTCCTCCAGGCCGATGCGGTGGCCCGCCGATACGTACACCGGCGAGACGCCGGCCCTGGTCCGCACCACCATGCCGATGACCTGGCCGCCGTCCCGCAGCTCCCGGGTGCTCCCCGCCTCCTCGGGGACGGGCTCGTGCTCCCCCACCAGACGGGACTTGGCGCAGCCGATGGTGGGCACCTCCAGCAGCAGGCCCAGGTGACAGGCGATGCCGAAGCGACGGGGATGGGACAGGCCGTGGCCGTCCACCACCACCAGGTCAGGCGATGGCTCCAGCCGGGCGAAGGCCCCCGCCAGGGCCGGCACCTCCCGGAAGGCGAGGAGGCCCGGGATGTAGGGGAAGGTGACTGCCGCCTCCTCCACTACCTGGGCCACCACCTCCAGCTCTGGGTAGGAGAGGAGGACGACGGCGGCCCGCGCCCGGTCCCTCTCCACGAAGGCGAGGTCAGCCCCTGCCACGTAGCGGACCTGGGACGGCCCCCCTTGGGCCACCACCCGGGCCGCTAGCTCCCGCTGGATGCGCATGGCCTCGGCCGGGGACACGTCCCAGGGGTGCAGCTCCCTCACGCGCACAGCACCACCAGCGTAGCACAGCCGCCGCCATTCGAGGGACGTCCTCGGGGACGTTCCGGGGCCAGCGCGGCCCCCTAGCATCCCTCTGTGGGCAGGGCGAGGGCGAGGCGGCGGAGGGCCTGGAGCTTCTCCCGCTGGCCCAGCCGGGCCCGCTCTACTGCTCGCCTGAGCGCCTCCACCGTGCGGTCGTACGTCGCCCGGTCCACGGGGTAGGGGTGGCCATCCTTGCCGCCGTGGGCATAAGTGTAGCGGGCGGGGTCACGATAGGACGGGGAGACCCCGTACACCAGCTCGCCCACCAGGGCCAGGGCCCGCACCGTCTTGGGGCCCACGCCCTCGGTCCCCAGGAGGGCCTCAAAGTCCCGGGGCTGGGCCTCGTAGGCCCGGCGGACCCCTCGCTCCAGACGGGCCAGGTCGAGGTCGTGGGGCAGTAGGTGGTGGCGGGCGGGCAGGTCGAGGCGGCGCAGCCGCTCCCAGTCCCGCAGCAGGCGGGCCGGGCCCTCCCGGGCCAGCTCGGCGCTGAGGGCGCGGGCGGGGCCGGCCTCCTCCGCCACCATGTTGAGGGCCGCTCCCACCCGCTGGGCCACTATGCCGGCATGGGGCTCGCAGACGAAGTCCGAGACCGTCTGCGACAGCCAGTGATAGCGACGGGCGTAGCGGGTGGCCTCGTTCATCCCCTGCTGGACGATGGCCCAGGCGCCGTCAGGGGTGAAGAAGAAGGTGTGGTGGTAGATCTGGTAGCCATCCTGGAGGGCCGCCGAGTCCACCTTGGCCGCCATGCGGGAGGCGTAGACCAGAGGGCGAGGGTCAAAGGCGAAGCGCTCGGCCAGCGCCTCGATCTCGGCCGGCGTGCGCCGGGAGGTACGACCCTTGCCGCCGGCCACTAGGACACCGGCGTCCTGCTCCAGTCCCTGGAGCCCCTCCTTCAGGGCGGCGCAGACCACCGTGGTGAGGCCCGAGGAGTGCCAGTCGAACCCCAGGAGGCAGCCCAGGGCCTGGAACCAGAAGGGGTCAGCCAGGCGGCGCAGCACCTCCCCAGGGCCGAACTCCTCCACCAGCGTCAGCACCACGTAGCGGGAGAGGAGACGCATGCGCTGGAAGAGCCAGGGCGGCGTCGCCCCGTCGTGCAGAGGGAGATGTGCTACGCCTGTGCGTCCCATGACAAAGACGCCGGGGATTATAGAACATTTGGTCGGAAAACGCCAGCCCCCTGCGCTTGACAGGGTCGGCTGGCCATCGCATAATTAGCCATCTTTTCAGAGGAGGTGCGGGTCCTTGAGGAAGGTATTAGCGGCGGTGGCGGTAGCGGCAGGCGTGTTCCTTCTGGCAGGCGGCGGCGAGGCGCTGGCAGCCCATTGCTTCCCCGCCAACAAGCCCGATGGCGCTGGCAACATAGGGGACGTCATCGTCAATCTCGCCACGGGACAGGTGACGGAGCCCACCAACCCGGGAGGGCGGACGGCTGGCGGCTTCGCCGATGTCTGGCTGGACACTAACGGGGATGGCGCGGGCGACATCCAGGTCGCTAATGATGTCTTCGTACTGAACAACGGCAAGCCCTCGGTGGGCAACCCGGCGCTGGGGGAGCCGGCGGCGCTGCCCGAGGGCGCCCGCAACTCCGGCCCCGGCGACAATCTGTGCGACGGAAAGGGCGTGGACGACGTCGAGGGGTGCCCCCCCTAGCCTTCCCCGGTTGAGGGAGGCGAGGGCCGGGCCGGCGCCAGCACCGTCCGGGGGCGCCAGCCCGGGCCTTCCCGGTGGAGGATGGCCAGGAGGGCGCCGTCCGGCCCGTAGGCCCGCAGGCGATCGGCGTCGGCGCTGGGCAGTGAGTTCCCGGGCAGGAGGCGGCCGTGGCGGGCCGCCTCCGCCTGCTCCGGCGTCAGATGGACGGCCGGCAGGTGGGAGAGGCCGAAGTCCAGGGGGAGGAGGAGGCGGGGCCAGGCGCCGCTGGCGAAGGCCTCCTGCACCTCCTCCGGGGATGCCGCCTGCTCCAAGGTGAAGGGCCCCAGACGGAGACGGACGAGAGAGGTCAGGTGGGCGCCGCAGCCCAGGGCCAGGCCCAGGTCATGGGCCAGGGAGCGGATATAGGTGCCGCGGCTGCACTCGATCTCCAGCCGCACCAGGGGCGGCTGGAACTCCAGTAGCTGCAGCCGGTCTATACGGACGCGCCGGCTGGGCAGGGCTAGCGGCTGGCCGGCCCGGGCGTAGAGGTAGGCGGGGCGGCCGGCCACCTTGAGGGCGCTGTAGAGGGGAGGCGTCTGCTCCACTTCCCCCTGGAAGCGGTCGAGGGCCTCCCGCAGGCGCGCCTCGTCCACCGTGGAGGGGTCGCCCTCCCAGGTGACCTGTCCCTGGGCGTCGTAGGTGGTGGTGGCCTGGCCCAGTCGCACCTCCGCCCGGTAGACCTTGGGCAGCTCCAGCAGATAGGGGGCCAGGCGGGTGGCGCGCCCCAGCAGGAGAGGGAGGACGCCGCTGGCCAGGGGGTCGAGGGTGCCGGCGTGGCCGACGCGCCGCGCTCGTGACCAGCGCCGCACCTTCGCTACCATGGCGAAGGAGGTGGGCCCGGGGGGCTTGTGGAGGTTCAGGAAGCCGTCCACATCGGCCAGGGGCCTAGGCGCTGCCCCCGCGGGACACCTGGTCCATGAGGCGGAGGAGGCGGTCGCCCCGCTCCAGGGACTCGTCCAGGCGGAACTGGAGGAGGGGCACCTTCTTGATGGTGAGGCGCTGGCTCAGGTGGTAGCGGAGGAAGGCGCTGGCCTTGCGGAGGGCGGCCAGGGTGGCGTCCTTCTCCTCAGCGCTCCCCATGACGCTCACGTGGACGCGGGCGTACTGGAGGTCTGAGGAGACGTCCACGCGGGTTATGGTGATGAGCTGGGCGAGGCGCGGGTCCTGCATCTCCCGCCGCAGAAGGTCGGACAGCTCTTCCCGCAGGAGAGTGCCGAGGCGCTCCAGGCGTCTGCTCATAGGGACCACCCCCTGGAAGTGGCATGGGGGCTCTAGGCCTTGCGCTGGCGGCGGAAGGTCTCAATGACGTCCCCTTCCTGGAAGTCGTCGAAGCCCTCCACGCCGATGCCGCACTCGTAGCCGGCGGCCACGTCCCGCACGTCCTGCTGGAAGCGGCGCAGGCTGGCGATGCGGGAGGTGTGCAGCACCTCGCCGCCGCGGATGACCCGACAGGGGGCGTTGCGGACGATGACCCCCTCCCGCACGTAGCAGCCGGCCACCCGTCCCTGGCGGACCTTGAAGACGGCCCGCACCTCCGCCCGGCCCTCCGTAACCTCCACCGTCTCCGGCTCCAGGAGCCCCTGCAGCGCCTTCTGGATATCCTCGATGAGCTCGTAGATGATCTGGTAGTGGCGCACCTGGACGCCGTTGGCCTCCGCCTCCCGGCGGGCGCCCGGCTCCATCCGCACCTGGAAGGCGATGATGACGGCCCGCGACGCCGCCGCCAGGAGGACATCGGACTCGGTGACGTTGCCGGTGCCGGCGTGGAGGACGTTGGTTCGCGTCCGCTCGCTGTTCAGGCGCTCCAGGGCGCCCCGTATGGCCTCCACGGTGCCCTGGGTATCCGCCTTGATGATGACGTTCAACTCCTTGATGGCGCCGGCCGCTATCTGACCCGCCATCTCCTCCAGGGTGATGGTGCGGGCGGCGCGGGTGGCGGTGCGCTCCTGTCGTTGCGCCTCCACCAGCTCGCGGGCGGCGTGCTCATCGGGGACGACGCGCAGGATGTCGCCGGCCTGAGGAACCTCCTCCAGCCCCATCACCCGGACGGGAGTGGAGGGGCCGGCCTCCCGTACCTGCTGGCCCCGCTCGTTGAACATGGCCTTGATCTTGCCCCAGGTGTCCCCGGCCACCACAGCGTCGCCCACCCGCAGCGTCCCCTTCTGGACGATGACGGTGGCCATGGGGCCCCGTCGCGGGTCCAGCTCCGATTCGATGATGGTGCCCACGGCGGGACGGTTGGGGTTGGCCTTCAGCTCCGATATCTCTGCCACCAGGACGATGTGCTCCAGAAGGTCGTCCAGGCCCTGGCGCGTCTTGGCCGAGACGGGCAGGGCGATGACGTCGCCCCCCCACTCCTCTATGAGGAGGCCGTGCTCGGCCAGTTGGCGCTTCACCCTCTCCGGGTCGGCGTCCGGCAGGTCCACCTTGTTGATGGCGACGATGATGGGGACGCCGGCCGCTTTGGCGTGGTCTATGGCCTCTACCGTCTGGGGCATGACGCCGTCATCGGCGGCCACCACCAGGACGACGATGTCCGTCACCTGGGCGCCGCGGGCCCGCATGGCGGTGAAGGCCTCGTGGCCCGGGGTGTCGATGAAGGTTATCTTGTGTCCGTTCCATTCCACTTGGTAGGCGCCGATGTGCTGGGTGATGCCGCCCACCTCCTGGGCGGTGACGTTGGTCTCCCGGATGGCGTCCAGGAGGCTGGTCTTGCCGTGGTCCACGTGTCCCATCACCGTCACCACGGGGGGACGTGGCTGGAGCTGGCTGGGGTCCTCCTCTTCCTCGGCGGGCCGGGCGGCCTGGGCCGCCTCGGGGCGGGGCTCAAAGCCCAGCTCCTGGGCCAGAGCGGCGGCCGCCTCATACTCAACGGTCTGGTTGATGTTGGCCATGATCCCCCGTCGCATCAGGCCCTTGATGACCTCTATGGGGGAGATGCCCAGCCGTTCCCCCAGCTCCCGCACGGTGATGGCCTCCGGGAGGAGGACTGCGGTGCCGCCCCTGGCGGCCGGTGCCCGTTCTCCGCCTGCTCGTGTCGTCATGCTATCTGTCACCCTTCTCTGTTGTTCAGGGCCTCGGCGTAGGCCAGGAGGGCCTGGCGGTCTTCCTGACCGATCTGGGTGCGGAGGGCACGGTCGAGCCGCCCTCGTCGCAGGGCCGCCTGCCAGCAGCTAGGATCGGCGCACAGGTAGGCGCCCCGGCCCGAGCGCTTCCCGGTGGGGTCCACCATCACCCTCCCCTCCGGCGTGCGGACGATGCGCACGAACTCCCGCTTGGCGGAGGTGCGGCGGCACCCCACGCAGGTGCGCAAGGGTATGTGCTTCCTGGGACGGGCCTGGGCCACCATGGCAGGGGGCTACTCCTCCAGGTCCTCCAGGTCTAGCTCCAGCTCCTCGTCCTCCTCTATGCGGACGCGGCGGGCGCCCTTACGGGCCTTGCGGGATTTGGCCTCCTCCTTCTCTGGCCGGGCGGACTTCCCCTTGGCCTGCGTCCCCAGCACGTCCTCGGCGAAGCGGATGACGGGCCGCGGGGTGGCCAGGAAGACCACCTCCGCCGGGGACGCCTGGGGCGCCTCGCCAGACGGGGCCTCGGCCTCGGCGGAGACAGGCTCCCGCTCGATGACCTCCTCCCAGGGCTGGAGAGGTCGCTCCTCCTCTCGCTCCTCCGGGGGCGCCCCCTCTCGCGGCGGGGCGGCGGCCGTCTCCTCCACCGCCTCGGCGATGGCGCCCGGGTGGGCGGCCGCCACCTTCTCCAGGACGGACTCGGGCTTGATGTCGATGCGCCAGCCGGTGAGCTTGGCCGCCAGCCGGGCGTTCTGCCCCTCCTTGCCGATGGCCAGGGAGAGCTGGCGGTCCGGGACGATGACGATGGCGGTGTTCTCCTCCTCGTTGATGATGACGCGGCTCACCTGAGCGGGACTGAGGGCATTGGCGACGAAGCGGGCCGGGTCACGGTCCCACTCCACCACGTCTATACGCTCTCCTCCCAGCTCGTTGACGATGTTCTGGATGCGGAGACCCCGCAGCCCCACGCAGGCGCCCACGGGGTCTACGCCGGGCTGACGGGCCGCCACCGCCACCTTGGTACGGTAGCCGGGCTCCCGGGCGATGGCCTTTATCTCTACCACGCCCTTGGCCACCTCTGGCACCTCCAGCTCCAGCAGCCGCTTCACCAGATCCTTGTGGGTGCGGGAGAGGACTATCTGCGGCCCCTTGGCCTGCCTCTGGACATCCAGGAGGTAGAAGCGGAGCCGCTGCCCCGGCCGGTACTGCTCCGTGCGCACCTGCTCGGCGGCCGGGAGCACCGCCTCCGTTCGCCCCAGGTCCACAATGACCTGACGCGGCTCCACTCTCTGCACGACGCCGGAGACGATGTCCCCGCGGCGGCTGGCGAACTCCTCGTGGATCTTGTCCCGCTCCGCCTCTCGCAGCCGCTGCAGGACCACCTGCTTGGCCGTCTGGGCGGCGATGCGACCGGCGTTGGTGGGGGTCACTTCGGTGGTGATGGTGTCCCCGGGGCGGGCGTCCGGCTTGAGGCGGCGGGCCTCCTCCAGGCCGATCTCCACCTTGGGATCGGTCACCTCTTCCACCACGGTGCGGTGCTGGTAGACGTGAACGGTGCCCCGCTCCCGGTCTATGTGGACGGTAATGTTGCCCTGGAGGCCGGAGTCTTTCTTGTAAGCGGAGGCCAAGGCGGCCTCCACTGCCCGCAGGACTACCTCCCGGGGCAGGTTCTTTTCCGCCGCCATCTGCGTTATCGCTATGAGCAGCTCGCTCTTCATGGCCGGATCGACCTCCGCCAGCCGCCTCCGTTAGAATTTAAAAAGGTGGGTTGCCCCACCTTCGGGCAAGGTAATATTCCAGTGTCAATTTAGCATAACGTTCCCGGGGCCGCAAGGCCCAGCCCCGGGGCCTAGAGGGAGAGGCGCTCTCTGATCGCCTCTGGCGCCCCCTCCAGGGGGACCAGCTCCGTCCGGGAGTCGGCGCGCCGTTTCAGCTCCACGGCGCTCTGCTCCAGGGTGCGGGGGCTCACGGTGGCCCGGACGGGCATCCCCAGGAGGTCGGCGTCCTTGAACTTTACGCCCGGCGTCTCTTCACGGTCGTCGTAGAGGACGGCCAGGCCAGCGGCCTGGAGACGGCCGTAGAGCTCCTCTGCCGCCTGCCGCACCGGCTCCCGCTCCGGGGAGAGGGCCACCAGGTGTACCTGGTAGGGGGCGAGTTCCGCCGGCCAGATGATGCCGTTCTCGTCATGGTTGGCTTCGATGACGGCGGCCAGCAATCGCTCGATGCCGATGCCGTAGCAGCCCATGATGGCGGGCCTGAGCTGACCGTCCCGGTCCAGGAAGGTGGCGCCCATCTTCTCGGAGTAGTAGGTGCCCAGTTTGAAGATGTGGCCCATCTCGATGCCCCGCCGCAGCTCCATGGGCGCCCCGCACTGGGGGCAGGGGTAGCCCTGCCCCGCCAGGGCGATATCGGCCACGATGTCCGCCTGCCAGTCCCGGCCGTAGTTAACGTTGAGCAGGTGGAAGTCGGGGCGATTGGCGCCGGCCACCAGGTTGCGCTCCTGCGTCACCAGGTCATCGGCGACGATGGTGACGCCCCGCAGTCCCACCGCCGAGGCGGAGCCGGGGACGAAGCCGGCCTCCGCCACCTCCGCCTCGGTCATGTAGTGGAGCTCCACGGCGCCCAGGGCCCGCTTCAGTTTGGTCTCGTTGACCTCCATATCGCCGCGGATGGCGACGAAGACGGGCCGGCCATCGGCCGAATAGAAGACGGCCTTGCAGGTCTTGCTGGCCGGGATGTCCAGGAACTGGGCCAGGGCGGCGATGGTGGTGACGCCCGGGGTGGCCACCTCCTCCATGGGCCGGGGGGCCTCGTCGGCGTGGGCGGGACGCTTCTGGAAGGTGGCGATCTCGGCGTTGGCAGCGTAGCCGCAGGCGCCACAGAAGAGGCAGGAGTCCTCCCCCACGTCTGTCAGGAACATGAACTCGTGGGTGTCGCGGCCGCCCATGGCCCCGGCATCGGCGATGACGGGCACCGCCGGGACGCCGCAGCGGCGGAAGACGTTCTCGTAGGCCCGGTACATCTTCTGGTAGGAGAGCTCCAGCCCCTCCCAGTCGGCGTCGAAGCTGTAGAGGTCTTTCATGGTGAACTGGCGCAGGCGTATGAGGCCGCCCCGGGGCCGCGGCTCGTCCCGGAACTTGGTCTGGATCTGGTAGAGCATCAGGGGCAGGTCGCGGTAGGAGCGGACGTGTCGCCTGAAGACCTCAACGATGACCTCCTCGTGGGTGGGGCCCAGGACGAACTCCCGCCCCCGCTTGTCCTGGAGGCGGAAGAGTATCTCCTTCATGGTGACGTCGCGCCCGGAGGCCTGCCAGACCTCTATGGGGTGGAGGACGGGGAGCATCAGCTCCTGGCCACCGGCGGCGTCCATCTCCTCCCGCACTATCTGCTCGATGCGGCGTAGCACTTTCCAGGCCAGGGGGAGGTAGGCGTAGACGCCGGCGGCCACCTGGGCCACCAGCCCGGCCTGGAGGAGGAAGCGGTGGGAGGGCGTCTCCGCCTCGGCGGGGGCCTGTCGTTGCGTCTTGCCGAAGAGCTGGCTGAGGCGCATCCCAGAGGGAGAGTAGGGCCCGAGGGCTGGGCCGTCAAGAGTCCACCCTAGGGAAGGACGCCCCGTTGCCGCAGGAAGGGCAGGGCGGCGGCTATCTCCTCTTCCGGCACCCGCTGGTTGATCTCCAGCACGCGGGGCGCCTCCCGGGGCAGGTAGCGGGCGATGTGCTCCCAGTCGGCGTCGCCCCGGCCGGGGGCGCGGTGGTCTATGACGCCGTCCACGTCGTGGATGTGGGCGCCCAGGCAGCGCTGGCCCAGCTCCTGGAGCCAGCGGTGCCCCGGCACCAGCCCCAGGCGGTCCAGCACCTCGGCGTGGCCCATATCGTGCCAGTAGCCCACTAGGCCGGGCGGGTAGGGGGCCAGAAGCTCCGCCATCTCGTCTACGCCCGGGATCTCGTGGTAGTGGTAACGGTTCTCGAGGCCGATGGCGACGCCCAGGCGGGCGGCCGTCTCCGCCAGTTCGGCCAGGGAGCGGCGGGCCCGCTCCAGGTGGGGCGGTACGGCGAGGGCCCGCAGCTCCCGGCAGCGTCGCCGCAGCGCCTCCACCTCCTCGCCCTCGCGCACTCCCTCACGGTAGAGCCGCCTGAGGGCCTCCTCCGCCTCCCGGAGGGGACGGGCGTCCCCTATGCCTCCCAGGTGGAAGACCACGTAGCGGGCGCCAGCGCGGGCGGCCTGCTCCAGGGTGCGGCGGCCTAGCTCCACCGCCAGGGCCCGTTCCTCTTCGTCTAGGGAGGCCAGGTTCAGGGACTCGCTCCAGCGCCCGTCCCTGACCTGGACGCGGGGCGTGGGGGCGTGCAGGGAGGGGAAGCGGACGAGGCCGCAGGCCAGCAGCTCCTCCAGCCCCTGCGGCCCTACGGTGTAGTTGATCTCCACGTTGGCGAAGCCCAGCCTGCGGGCGGCCCGCGCGAACTCCGCCATGCTGGCGAAGCGCCCCTGGGCCCACATGGTGGAGAGCGATACCTCTACCATCCCTCAAGTCTAGGCTAGCACCGGCGCCCTCCTATTCGCCAGGGCGACGGACGAGGCCACCCTCCAGCCAGACGCCCAGGGCGGTGGCCAGCCCTCCGGCCAGGAGGGCGGCCCCCAAGCTAAAGAGAAAGCCGCGAGCGTCGTCGGCGCCGGCGAGGGGGACGGCGACGCCGCCGGCCGCCCCGGCCAGGAGCGCCAGGGGGAGGGCTAGTAGAACGCCGCGGCCGCGTCGCCACAGGGCAGCGGCCACCCAGGGCAGGAGCCCCAGCAGCGCCCACACGACGAAGAAGAAGGCCAGGAACGCCGCCCTTGCCTCTACCGTCACGATGGGCAACCTCCAGGGCCTCTCGCCCCCTGCGGCGCTTCGGCCACCGCCCGGCCAGGGCCCGCCTTGACCCCGTCCCTCGCCCTGCTTATAATGCCGCCAACTCCCGCCCATGGCCAGCCTCGTCCAGCGGTTCGACCATCTCGTCGTCGCCGTGCGCGACCTGGATGCAGCGGTGGCCCGCTGGCGCCATCTCGGCCTCGATGTCCAGCCAGGTGGCCGCCACCCCGGCGTCGGCACTCACAACGCCATCGTCCGCTTCGGCACCGATTACCTGGAGCTGCTGGCGGTGCACGACCCGGCCGAGGCCCGTGCCGGCGGCCTGATGGCCCCCCTCCTCTCCCTCCTGGAGCGCCGGGAGGAGGCCCTGGCCGGCCTCTGTCTCGCCTCGGAGGAGATAGACGACCTGGCGCGTCGCCTGGCCGCCGCCGGTCTGGACTACGTGGGCCCCACCGCCATGTCCCGCCAGCGCCCCGATGGCCGCCGCCTGGGCTGGCGGCTCCTCCTCCCGCGGGGCGGCCCCTGGCGCCGCCCCCTCCCCTTCTTCATCCGCTGGGACGAGCCGGACGACGTCCGCCTGCAGTGGGAGCGGCCGGGGGAGCACCCTCTGGGGGCCAGCGCCGTGGCCGCCGTCTCCCTCCTGGTTCCCGACCTGGCCCAGGCCCTGACCCTCTACCACGAAGTCCTGGGCCTCCCCCTGGAAGGGGAGGACGGGGTGCCGGAGCTGGCGGCGCGGCGGGCCCGCCTGCGCCTGGGGAAGTGCCTCCTGGAGCTGGTGGCCCCCGTGGCCGCCGGGGAGGCGAGGGAGGAGCTGGACGCCCTGGGGCCCGGCCCCTTCCGGGCCTGCCTGCGAGTGGGGGACATGGCGACTGCCGCCGCCTACCTGAGTCAGCGGGGAGGCAGCCTCGCCCCCGAGCCGGGCCTGCCCGGGGGCCAGCGCCTCGTCTCGCCCGGCCTGGGCGTGCGGCTGGCCCTGATCCAGGGCCCCGGCGGGCGCTAAAACTCCACGAAATCGCCCACGGACCGGGCGTAGGCCCAGGTGTCCAGGGCGGGCGGCTCCACGCCCAGCTGGCTGAGGATGGTCTGGGCCTGGGAGCGGTGGTCGGTTCCGTGCTGGAAGGCCTGCACCAGCACCGTCGTGGCCGGCACGCGGAAGCCCCGGTCTCCCATCCGGCGCTCCACCTGCCGCCCGGCCAGCCCCTCCGAGGCCAGGGCGATGAGGGCCTCTCCGCTGGTGTGGGCCGCCTCCGCCAGCGCCCCGAAGCCTGGCCACGGCCTCATCTCGTCCACCGTCACCTCGGGTGGGGAGCCCCGCAGGACGGTGACGTAGCGGGCCTCCGCCGCCAGGATATGGAGGAGGGCCTGGCGGAGGCTGCCCAGGGTGCCCGCCACCTGGAAGTCGAGCTGGTCGTCGGTGAGGCCGCGACAGGCCTCTATGAGTCGCAGGTTGGCCCACAGGTTCTGGCGGAAGAAATAGCCCAGCACCTCGTCCACTGCGCCACTCCTCGCCTCTGCAGAGGCCTCAGGATTGCTGCCGGCGGGCTACTCGCCCCGGGCCTGGCCCCTCCACCGGCGTCAGGGTGATGACCTCGTCCGGGGCGGGGGCGGCGGGCGGCGGCGGTGGCGCCTCCCCGAACTTCTCGGCGATGACCTTGTGCCCCTCCTCGATGAGGGCGGAGAGGAACTGCCCCTCCGGGACTATCCGAACCACCTCGCCCTTGCGGAAGATGGCCCCCTTCCCTTTGCCGCCGGCGATGCCGATGTCGGCCTCCCGGGCCTCGCCGGGGCCGTTGACCACGCAGCCCATGACGGCGATGGTCAGGGGCTTCCCCAGCTTCTGGAAGTAGGCCTCCACCTGGTTGGCCAGCGGTATCAGGTCTATCTCGATACGGCCGCAGGTGGGGCAGGCGACGATGGTGGGCCCCCGCTGCCGCAGGTTGAGGGACTTCAGGATCTCGTAGGCCACCGGTACCTCCTCCTGAGGGTCGGCGGCCAGGGAGACACGGATGGTGTCGCCGATGCCCTCTGCCAGCAGGATGCCGATGCCGATGGCGGAGCGGATGGAGCCGGCCTTGGGCGTCCCCGCCTCCGTCACCCCCAGGTGGAAGGGGTAGTCCACCAGCTTGGCCATCTCCCGGTAGGCGGTGACCATGGTGGGGACATCGAAGGCCTTGAGGGAGACCTTGATGTCCGAGAAACCCATGTCCTCCAGGATCTGGATCTCCCACAGGGCGGCGTCTACCATGCGCTTCCACTTGGGTGGAGGCATCTCCCCCTCCTGGAGGGGGGGCAGAGGTGGCAGGCTCCCCTCGTTCACCCCCACGCGTATGGGGACGCCGCGCGCCTTGGCCTCCCGCACCACCTCCCGCACCTTGTCGGCGTCCCGGATGTTGCCCGGGTTGAGGCGCAGGCCGTGGATGCCCGCCCGCAGGGAGGCCAGGGCCAGCCGGTAGTCGAAATGGATGTCGGCTATGAGGGGTACGGGGCTCTTCCTGACCAGCTCCGGCAGGGCCTCCGCCGCCTCGCGGTCGGGCACGGCCACCCGCACGATGTCGCAGCCCAGCTCCGCCAGCTCCTGTATCTGGCGGAGGGTGGACTGGACGTCGGCGGTATCGGTGTTGGTCATGGACTGGACGGCGATGGGGGCATCGCCGCCGATCTGGACGCTGCCCACCCAGATGGGGCGGGTCTTGCGCCGCGGGGCCAGGGTCTCCATTGCCTCTAGCTCGCTCATCGGAACAGGCTCTCCCCTTGGAATATGCGCAGGATATCGAAGTAGGTGATGATCACCGCCAGACTGATGATAGCGATGAGTCCTATCAGGTGCACCAGGGCCTCTTTCTCCGGCGCTATGCGCTTGCCGCCTCTCACCACCTCCAGAAGAACGAAGACCATGCGGCCCCCGTCCAGCATGGGCAGGGGTAGCAGGTTGATGATGGCCAGGTTGATGGAGAGCAGGGCGGCGAAGTCCAGCAGCACCTGCCACCCCGCCTGGCTCACCACCTCTCCCGTGGCCTGAGCGATGCCGACCGGGCCGGCCAGCTCTGGCGTCCCACCCCCCTTGATCCAGGAGATGATCTCGTTGCGGGCCAGTACCAGCACCTCCACCGTGGCCATGAACCCCTTGGGTATGGCCTCCCAGAAGGGATAGGACTCCTTCTCCACGTAGGCCAGGGAGGCCATGTATATGCGGATGCCGGTGGGGCCATCGGTCCGGTAGCGGGCCTCCACGGGGATGGTGAGGATCTCGCCGCCTCCCGTGCCCACGCTCCCCAACTGCCCCTCCGGCGGCCGCTTGATGCGGAAGTCTATCGTCTGCCCCATGCGCAGGCGGATCTCGCGGCCCACGTCCTGCAGGTTGCGCACCTCGTGGCCATCGATGGCCAGGATGATGTCGCCAGGGCGCAGCCCCGCCTCCTCCGCCGGTGAGCCGGGCACCACGGAGCTGATGCCCACCAGCCCCACCGGCACGTCCCGCGGGATCATGAAGGCGATGGCGAAGAGCAGGATGGGCAGGAGCAGGTTCATGACTGCGCCCGCCGCCAGGACGATGAGCCTCACCCAGGCAGGCTGGGCTGCCAGGCTCTCCGGGTGGCTGGGGTCCTCCTCTCCCAGGAGCCGTACGAAGCCTCCCAGGGGCAGCAGGTTGATGGAGTAGATGGTGTCCCGGAACTTCACCCCCCAGAGGCGGGGCGGGTAGCCCAGGCCGGCCTCCAGGACGCGCACGCCGGCCAGCTTGGCGGCGATGAAGTGCCCCAGCTCGTGGACCACTATCAGCGCCACCAGGATGATGAGGAAGGGGATGATGGACTGAAGGAACATGACGTCAGCAGGCTCCCGCGGCCCCTAAGGAACGCACCTCCTCCTGTTCCGGCCCAGCACCGGATAGCATACCACCCTGAGGGCGGGGCGGCACCCTCACGCCCCCTGGGAGACGGCCCTCGCCATCTCCTCCGCCTGGGCCCGTGCCCAGGCGTCGGCCTCCAGGACATCGTCCAGGGAGGGCGCCGCCACCCCACGGTGGGAGGCCAGTACTCTGTCCAGGATGCGGGGTATGTCCAGGAATCTGATGCGCCCGGCCAGGAAATGTTGCACCGCCACCTCGTCGGCGGCGCAGAGGACCGCGGGATAGGTGCCCCCCTGACGGCCGGCCGCCAGGGCCAGCCCCAGGCAGGGGTAGCGGCGCAGGTCCACGGGGCCGAAGGTGAGAGCACCCAGCCGCGCCAGGTCCAGCCGCGGCACCGGCACCCCAGCCAGACGCTCCGGGTAGGTGAGGGCGCACTGGATGGGCAGACGCATATCGGGTAGGCTGAGCTGGGCCTTCACCGAGCCGTCCCGGAATTCCACCAGGGAGTGGACGATGCTCTCCCGGTGGAGCACCACCTCGATCCGCTCCAGCGGGATGTCGAAGAGCCAGCGGGCCTCCAGGCATTCCAGCCCCTTGTTGAGCAGGGTGGCCGAGTCCACCGTTATCTTGGGCCCCATCTGCCAGGTGGGGTGGCGCAGCGCCTCCTCCGCCGTTACCCGCTCCAGCGCCTCCAGCGGAGCGTCTCGGAAGGGGCCGCCGGAGGCGGTCAGGACGAGGCGAGAGACAGCACCCACGTCCTCCCCCCACAGGCACTGCCAGATGGCCGAATGCTCCGAGTCCACCGGCCGCAGCTCCCCACCGCCCCGGCGGAGGGCCTCCTGCACCAGGTGCCCGGCCATCACCAGCGCCTCTTTGTTGGCCAGGGCCACCACCTTCCCCGCCTCCAGGGCGGCCAGCGTGGGGGAGAGCCCTGCCCGGCCCACCGTGGCCACCACTACCATATCCACCTCCGGCAGGGTGGCCATCTCCTCCGGATAGGCCCACTGACAGGGGATGCCCAGGCCCCGCAGACGCTGACGGAGGCCCTCGCCGCCCCGGCTGACGTAGACGAACCGGGGGCGGAACTGGCGGGCCTGCTCCTCCAGGAGGCTGACGTTGTTGCCGGCGGCCAGTCCCACCACACGGAAGCGGCCCTCCAGGGAGCGCACCACCTCCAGCGTCTGCCGGCCGATGGAGCCCGTGGAGCCGATGACGACGATGCCTCTAGCCCTGCCGTCCATGGGGGTCGCCTGCCCTTAACCTATCACCCACAGGCGCCAATAGTATACCAGCGGCACCACGAAGAGGACGCTGTCCAGGCGGTCCAGGAAGCCGCCGTGCCCGGGGATGAGCCGGGAGGCGTCCTTGACGCCTGCCCCTCGCTTCAGGAAGGACTCGGCCAGGTCGCCCAGGGTGGCCGCCAGGGGCACCAGCAGGGCCAGGGGCGCTATCTGCAGGGGGGCCAGCCGCAGCCCGGTGGCCCAGTTGATGAGGACGACGCCCAGCGCCCCCAGGAGAAGGCCGCCCAGGGTGCCCTCGGCCGTCTTGCCCGGGCTCAGGTGGGGGGCTATGCGGTGCCTCCCCAGGAGGCGGCCTACCAGGTAGGCGGAGGTGTCAGCGGCGAAGGCGCCGAAGACGGCCAGGGTCACCCAGTCCTGGCCGTTCTCCACCCGCCGGAGCAGGACCAGGTGGCTGCCCAGGAGGCCCAGATAGGCTAGGGCGGCCACCTGGGCCAGCCATCCCTCCAGAGCAGCGGCCGGCTGCCGGTGGGCGAAGCCCCACAGGAAGGTGATCACCAGAGAGAGGGCCAGCGCCCCCGCCCACCAGTCGGGGCCGTGGTAGGCGGCGGCCACCAGCAGGGCCAGGAGGGCCAGCCCCAGGTAGGCGCGGGGCGGCTGGGCTACCAGGTGCCAGGAGCCGTCAGGCCCCCGCCGGTGGCCGGGCCCCAGGGCGGCGTGGAGCTCCAGGGCGCCGGCGGCCAGGACGGCCCCGGCGGCCAGGGCGTAGGCGACGCCGCCCAGGTATATAAGACCCAGGATAACCGGCACACCCACGAGGGCGGAGACGGTGCGCCGCCAGAGCATCAGCGGGGGCGACGGCGGCCGTCCTTCGGAGGCTGGGGGTAGTCGCTCTCGTCCTGGGGCAGCCGCCCGAAGCGCCGCTTGCGGCGGGAGTAGGCCAGGAGGGCAGCGTCTATGTCCTCCTCGCTGAAGTCGGGCCAGTAGACGGAGGTGGAGTAGAACTCGGCGTAGGCCGCCTGCCAGAGGAGGAAGTTGGAGATGCGCATCTCTCCTCCGGTGCGGATGATGAGGTCGGGGTCGGGGATGTCGGCGGTGTAGAGGTGCTCGGCGAAGAGCTCCTCGCTCAGGTCGTCGGGGGGGATGCCCTTGGCCAGGAGCTGACGTATGGCCTCCAGGATCTCCGCCCGCCCCCCGTAGTTGAAGGCGATGACGAGGGTGAGGCGGTCGTTCTCCTTGGTGAGCTCTATGGCCTCTTGGACCTGGCGCTGCAGGCGAGGGGGCAGCCCCTCCAGGCTGCCGATGTGGAGAAGGCGGACGCCGTTCTCGTGCAGGTGCTGGACCTCCCGGCGTATCACCTGGCCCAGGATGCGCATGAGGCCCTGGACCTCCCGTTTGGGGCGCTGCCAGTTCTCGGTGGAGAAGGCGAAGAGGGTGAGGTAGCGGACGCCGTAGTCGGCGAAGCGCTGGATGACGCGGCGCAGGTTCTCAGTGCCGGCGCGGTGGCCGGCCAGGCGGGGCAGCCCCCGCTCCCGCGCCCAACGGCCGTTGCCGTCCATGATGATGGCGACGTGCCTGGGCACCTGGGCCAGGGGCAGGGGCAGGGCGCGGGCGCGGTCTTGGACTTGTAAGGTGGCCATAGTCCCTCTTCAGGAAGAAACGGCCGGGGCGGGCGCGGGTTCCCCCCTCAGACGGCCAGCAGCTCCTCCTCCTTGGCCTCTCCCAACTGGTCTATCTCTTTGATGAAGCCATCGGTGAGCTTCTGCAGCTCCTGTTCCCCCCGCCGGAACTCGTCCTCGGATATCTTGTGCTCGCGCTCCAGGCGCCGGAGCTCGTCGTGGATGTCGCGGCGGATGTTGCGCACGGCCACCCGCCCCTGCTCCACGCGCTGGCGGACGAGGCGTGCCAGCTCGCGGCGCCGCTCCTCGCTGAGGGGCGGCAGGACGATGCGGATGACGGTGCCGTCGTTGCTGGGGTTGACGCCCAGTTCGGACTGCTGGATGGCCTTCTCGATGGCCCGGATGGCGCTGCGGTCCCAGGGCTGGATGACGATGGTCCGCGCCTCCGGGGTGGTGATGGTGGCCATCTGCTTGAGGGGGGTGGGGGCGCCGTAGTAGTCCACCTTGATGTTCTCCACCAGGGCGGGGGTGGCCCGTCCGGTGCGGATGCTGGCCAGCTCGCGTCGGAGCGCCTCCACCGCCTTGCTCATGCGGTCCCGGGCGTCCTTGAAGACGGGGTCTATGGCCTCACGCATCGTTACTCCACCTCCCTGGCGGTCGGTAGGGGCTCCAGCACCGTCTCCACCTCGGGGCCGATGAAGGTGCCCAGCCGCTCCCCCCGCACCACCCGCACGATGCTGTCCGGCGCCCGCAGGTCGAAGACGATGATGGGCAGGTTGTTCTCCAGGCAGAGGGAGAGGGCGGTGCCGTCCATCACCTCCAGACGTCGGTGGAAGGCCTCCAGGAAGGAGATGCTCTGGAACTTGCGGGCGGTGGGCACCAGGTTGGGGTCCGCCTCGTAGACGCCGTCCACCTTGTTCTTGGCCATGAGGAGGACGTCGGCGTCGATCTCAATGGCCCGCAGGGCGGCGGCGGTGTCGGTGGTCATGTAGGGGTTGCCGGTGCCGGCGGCGAAGATGACCACCCGCCCCTTCTCCAGGTGGCGGATGGCGCGGCGACGGATGTAGGGCTCGGCCACCGCCTGGACGGTGATGGCGGACTGGGTGCGCACCACGGCGCCCAGTTGCTCCAGGGCGTCCTGGAGGGCCAGGGCGTTGATGATGGTGGCCAGCATGCCGGCGTAATCGGCGGTGGCGCGGTCCATCCCCCGCGCCGCGAACTGGGAGCCCCGGAAGATATTGCCACCCCCCACCACCAGCGCCATCTGGACGCCGCTGTCTACCGCCCGCTTGACCTGGCGGGCTATCTCCTTCAGGACCGATGGGTCTATGCCGCAGGCCTGGTCACCCATGAGGGCCCCTCCGCTCAGCTTCAGGAGGACGCGCTTGTAGGGTGGCCCGGCCATAGGCTCCCCCCTAGGTGCTGGGGCCTTCGTCGTAGCGGCCCAGCTCGAAGCGGGCGAAGCGACGGACCCTTATGTTCTCGCCCGTCTTGGCGATGAGCTCGGTGATGAGGCTCCCTACGTTACGGCTCTGGTCCCTGATGAAGGGCTGCTCCAGGAGGCAGAGGTCGGCCGGGTCGCCCTCGCCCGGGGGCATCTCCTCCCGGGAGACGTAGCGGGGGGCCATGGCGGCCACCTGCATGGCCAGCTCCTGGGCCAGGGTGCGGAACTCCTCGGTGCGGGCCACGAAGTCGGTCTCGCAGTTGAGCTCCACCAGGGCGCCCACGCGGCCATCGTGGTGTATGTAGGCCTGGACGACCCCCTGGGCCGTCTCCCGGCCGGCCCGCTTCTCGGCCATGGCTATCCCTCGCTGGCGGAGGAGCTCCACGGCCTTGTCGATGTCGCCGCCCGCCTCCTCCAGCGCCTGCTTGCAGTCCAACATGCCGGCGCCCGTCAGGTCGCGGAGCGCCTTCACTGCCTGTGCCGATACCGCCACCGCGTGACCTCCTTACGAGAGCGGCTGTCCTGATCTCTGGCCCGATCTACTCTTGGGGCGTGCCCTCTTCCTCGGGGCTCGGCTCATCGGGCGAGAAGACGTAGCCGGCCTCGCGGAGGGCCGCCAGCTCTTCCTCCCCCGCCTCCATCTCCACCTTGGCCCGGGCCTCCCGCTCGGCCAGGCCCTCCAGAACTGCATCGGCTATCTGGCCAGTGATGAGCTTGATGGCCCGCACGGCGTCGTCGTTGGAGGGTATGGGGTAGTCGATGAGATCGGGGTCGCAGTTGGTGTCCACCATGGCGACGATGGGTATGCCCACCCGCCGCGCCTCCGCCACGGCGATGTATTCCCGCCCGGGGTCTATGACGTAGAGGGCGGCGGGGAGCTGCGTCATCTCCTTGATGCCCGCCAGGTGGCGGTTGAGCTTCTCGATCCTCCGCTCCAGCTGGGCGACCTCCTTCTTGGGGAGGCGGGCGAACTCCCCTCGCGCCCGGGCGTCCTCCAGACGTACCAGATAGTCGATGCGGGACTGGATAGTCTGGAAGTTGGTGAGGGTCCCGCCCAGCCAGCGGGTGTTGACGTAGGGCATGCCGCAGCGCCTGGCCTCCTGCTCCACGATCTCCTGGGCCTGGCGCTTCGTCCCCACGAAGAGGAGGGTACCCCCCTGGGCCACCGTCTCCCGCACGAAGCCGAGGGCCTCCTCCAGCTTCTGGACCGTCTGCTGGAGGTCTATGATGTGGATGCCGTTGCGCTGGGTGAAGATGAAACGCCTCATCTTGGGGTTCCAGCGCCGGGTCTGGTGCCCGAAGTGGACCCCCGCCTCCAACAGCGATTTCATGGTTACCGGTGGTGACAACCTATCGCCTCCTCCCAGGACTGTCCGTCGGGCAGTATAGCACAGCGCCGTCCTTGGGTCACCGCTCACCCTGGGGGCGACGCGTTGCGAAACGGCGCCGCCAGGCGTTATAATGGGCAAGAGTCCCCAGCCTTAGCCTCTCGGAGCAGACCTTCGGTCACAGGAGGGAGGAGCCGTGCCGATCTACGAGTACCGTTGCCCGCAGGGGCACCAGTATGAGCGGTGGGAGAGCTTCAGCGCCCCCGTCGAGCAGGACTGTCCCCAGTGTGGCGCCAGGGCCCGTCGCGTCCTCAGCCCTCCTGCCATCATCTTCAAGGGCTCCGGTTTCTACAGCACCGATAACCGCAAGAACGGCCATCGCCACGAGGACTCCGGCACCAGCGAGAGCGCCAGCAGGGAGGAGAGCGAGACCGGCTCCAAGCTCTAGGCCAGACGGGGCGCGCAGAGGGGGAGGCCTGGAGGGCTCCAGGCCTTCTTTCATTTCGTCATCGGGGGCGAGCGAGGCATGAGGGCCGTCCTGCAGAGGGTGGGCCAGGCCGCCGTGCGCGTGGAGGGGGAGACGGTGGCCAGCATCGGCCGCGGTCTCCTGGTTCTCCTGGGCATCGCCAGGGGGGACGGCCCGGCGGAGGTCCAGTGGCTGGCCAGGAAGACGGCGGAGCTGCGCATCTTCCCGGACGAGGCGGGACGCTTCAACCTCTCCCTCCTGGACGTGGGGGGAGAGGCGCTGGTGGTGAGCCAGTTCACCCTCCTGGCGGACGCCCGGCGGGGGCGACGGCCCAGCTTCACCGAGGCGGCGCCGCCAGAGGAGGCCGCCCCGCTGGTGGAGGCCTTCGCCCAGACGCTCAGGGAGCTGGGCGTCCCCACCCAGACGGGGCGCTTCGGCGCCTACATGCAGGTGGAGCTGGTGAACGACGGCCCGGTGACCATCGTCCTGGACAGCCGGGAGCTCTGAGCCCTCAGAGCTCCAGCTCCAGGCTCAGGTCCAGGGCGGGGGCGGAGTGGGTGACGGCCCCCACGGAGATGTAGTCCACGCCGGTCTCGGCCACCGCCCGCGCCCGCTCCAGGGTGATGCCGCCGGAGGCCTCCAGCTCCGCTTTCCCCTTGGCCAGGGCCACTACCCGGCGCATCTCCTCCAGGGACATGTTGTCCAGGAGGAGGGAGTCCGCCCCGGCGGCCAGGGCCTCCTCGGCCTCCGCCAGGCCCGTCACCTCCACCTGGACGGCCCGCCCGGGGTTGGCCTCCCGCGCCAGGCGGACGGCGTCCCGGATCCCCAGGCCCCGCGCCCTGAGGGCGGCCAGGTGGTTGTCCTTGATGAGGATGCCATCGGCCAGGTGGAGGCGATGGTTGGTGCCGCCGCCCGCCCGCACGGCGTACTTCTCCAGGGTGCGCAGGCCGGGCGTGGTCTTGCGGGTGTCCCGCAGCCTCGCTCCCGTCCCCTCCAGTTCGGCGACGAAGCGGGCGGCGGCGGTGGCCACCCCGGAGAGGCGCTGCAGGTAGTTGAGGGCCACCCGCTCCGCCCGCAGGATGGAGGCCAGAGGGCCCGCCACCTCCGCCACGCGATCGCCGGGAGCGACGCGGGCGCCGTCCTCCACCAGGGGACGCCACTCCAGGGAGGGGTCCATGGCCTGGAATACGGCCCCGGCCATGGGCAGGCCGGCGATGACTCCCTCCCCCTTGGCGATGATGAGGCCGCGGCCCGTCTGCTCCTCCGGCACCAGGGCGGCGGTGGTGATGTCCTCGTAGGCGCGGTCCTCCATGAGGGCGTTCTCGGCCAGGCGCCGCAGGTGGGCAGCGTGCAGTTCCAGGGGAGCGGCCTCCGTCACCCTCGCCCTCCCCCTGGGGCGCCGTCGGCCGGGCCGGTCCGGGCGCTCACCCTCAGCATGGCACCATCATCCTGCGCCCGCGGCGGGGGAAGTTCAAGCCCCCGGGCGCTGGAAGACCAGGTGACGACGCCACTCCTCCCGGGGCAGGGGGAAGTCGCGGCGGTAGTGGGCGCCCCGGCTCTCCTCCCGTCGCAGGGCCGCCTCCGCCGCCAGCCGGGCGCAGGTGAGGAGGTTGGCCAGCTCGTGGCCGGGGCGGTCGGCAGGCGGCGGGAGGGCCGCCTCCCAGGCGGCCAGGACAGCCGTCGCCTCTCGCAGCCCCTCGCCGTCCCGGACGATGCCCACCTTCTCCCACATGAGGTCCTGCAGCGCCTCCAGGGTGAGGGGCGGCGCCTCGCCCGCCACGGGCGGCGGTAGGGGGAGGGCCTCCGCCGGCGGGGCGGCCCTCCCCGGCGACTCCACGGTGCGCCGGACCACGCGCTTGGCGAAGACCACCGTCTCCAGCAGAGAGTTGGAGGCCAGACGGTTGGCGCCGTGGACGCCGGTGCAGGCGCACTCGCCGCAGGCGTAGAGGCCCGGCAGCGTCGTCTCCCCCCAGACGCTGGTGCGGACGCCGCCGATGGTATAGTGGGCGGCGGGGGCCACCGGTATGGGCTGGCGGGTGATGTCCAGCCCTACTCCCAGGCAGAAGCGGTAGATCTGGGGGAAGCGGGAGGCTATGCGCTCCGGGGGGAGGTGGGTCACGTCCAGGAGGACGTGATCGGCGCCGGTGGCCGCCATCTCGGCCACGATGGCCCTGGCCACCACATCCCGGGGCGCCAGCTCCGCCCGCCGGTCGTAGTGGGGCATGAAGCGCTCGCCGCGGACGTTGCGGAGCACCCCTCCTTCGCCCCGCAGCGCCTCGGAGATGAGGAAGGGACGCGCTCCTGGCCAGCGCAGGGCCGTGGGATGGAACTGGAAGAACTCCATGTCCATCACCTGGGCGCCGGCCCGGAAGGCCAGAGCGATGCCGTCCCCGGTGGCCACCGGCGGGTTGGTGGTTATGCGGTACATCTGGCCAGCGCCGCCGCTGGCCAGGACGAGGAAGCGGCAGGCCACCTCCAGCCGCTCCCCCTGAGGGGCGAGGGCCCGCAGGCCCGCGGCCACGCCCCCGTCCACGACGATCTCCGTCACCAGGCAGTGCTCCCGCACGGCTATGCCAGCCCGCAGCACCGCCTGGGCCAGAGTCGTCTCGATGTGGGCGCCGGTGGAATCGCCTCCGGCATGCATGACGCGGGGGACGCTGTGGGCGCCCTCTTTGGAGAGGGCCACCTCCCCCTCCACTGTATCGAAGGGGACGCCCAGGGCTACCAGGTCACGGATGCGGTCCGCCGCCTCCTGGGAGAGGACGCGGGCCGCTGCCTCGTCCACCAGGCCAGCGCCAGCGGCCAGGGTGTCCTGCAGGTGGAGTTCGGGCGAGTCCTGGGGGCCGATGGGGGCGGCGATCCCCCCCTGCGCCCAGCGGGTGTTGCACTCGTCGATGCTGCCCTTGGTGAGGACGAGCACGCTGCCGTGCTCACGAGCCAGGAGAGCGGCGTACAGGCCGGCGATGCCCGAGCCGACGATGACGTAATCGAAGCTCTCCATGGGGTCAGTAGCCGTCGGGCCAGCCCAGGTCTATGCCCTGGACCTCCGGGGCCTGCCGGCCCGGGCCGTAGGACTCCGCCGCCGGGGAAGGCGAGGGGCCGGCCGCCGCCTGTCGCTGGCGTTCGGCGAACCAGGCGATGACCTCCCGCTGTTCCGCCGTCTCCGGGAAGGAGCCGGCGCGGCGCACCGTATCCAGGGCCTCCTCCAGCCCCAGCCCCAGGGCCACCAGGACGCAGGCGGCCACGGTGCCGGTGCGCCCCACGCCGGCGGCGCAGTGCAGGAGGAGGCGTTCTCCCCCCCTCAGGGCCTCCGTCAGCTCCAGGACGAAGCGGGCGAAGGGCTCCAGCTCCCGTGGGCGGTGCTCGTTCTCGATGGGGAAGAGGTCCACGGGCCAGGGCAGCTCATCGTTGGCCAGGGCCTGGGCGTAGCGGGGTGACTTGGCGGCCACCTCGTCCAGGGGCACCAGACAGACGAGGCGGGTAACGCCCACCGCCAGCGCCTTATCGATGTCCCCCTCCAGGGGGCGCTGGCGCCCGGGCATGGCCATGAGGAAGAGCCGGCCCGGCACGGCGGGGGGCAGCGTCACCTCTCGCAGGTCGTCCCAGCGCATGGGGGTCTCGCTTACGATTCTAGGGCCTCGGTGGGCTGGCAGCTAGACGAGGGGGCGGGCCCGGGCCAGCGCCCCGGCGTGGAGGCCCCCGGGACATCGGGCCGGGGACACGGCAGGGGCGCCGCGGCTCAGGCCGCCTGGGTTAGATCCAGCAGACGGGCGGCCGTGACGTCCACCAGCCCCTTGTCCGTCACCCGCAGGTCGGGGATGACGGGGAGGGCCAGGAAGGAGAGGACGGCGTAGGGGGCGGGGACGGTGGCGCCCAGCCCCCGGGCCGCCGCCTCCACGCGGTCCAGGGCCTCCGCCACCTCCTCCAGAGGCTGCGGCGACATGAGGCCGGCCACCGGCAGGGGCAGGGAGGCCAGTACCTTCCCCCCGGCCACGGCCGTCAGCCCTCCCTGCATGCGCCAGATCTCCTGACAGGCCAGAAGCATATCCTCCTCGTCCACGCCGACGATGACGATGTTGTGGGAGTCATGGGCGAAGGAGGAGGCTATGGCCCCTCGCTGGAGGCCGAAGCCCTTCACCAGGCCCAGGCCCACGTTGCCCGTGCCCCGGTGTCGCTCTACCACCGCCAGCTTCAGGATGTCCCGAGAGGGGTCGGCCAGGGCGTAGCCGTCCCTCCGGGGCACCTCCGCCTCGATGCGGCGGGTGATGATCTGCCGTGGGACGATCTCGATGACCGGCAGGGGGCCGGGGCGGGCCGGCAGGCGGAAGGCGGCCGCTGTCAGGGGGACGGGGCGCACCGTCTGGAGGAGCCAGCGGGGGATGCGCCGCACCCCCTGGAAGAGGGCGCGGCCGTCCTGGGCCACGAGCTGGCCCCGGTAGTAGACCTGGCGGGGGCGCAGGTCGTAGAGGTCATCGGCGACGATGAGGTTGGCCACGTAACCGGGGGCGATGCCGCCCCTGTCCCGCAGGCCGAACCAGGTGGCGGGGTTGATGGTCACCATCTGGATGGCCCGGACGGGCCGCAGGCCCAGGCGGATGGCCTTGCGCACCACGGCGTCCACGTCGCCATCGTGCAGGAGGTCGCGGCAGGAGCGGTCGTCCACCACCAGGAGGCAGCGGGGGTAGGTATCGTCGGAGGCGAGGGGGAGCAGCTCCTCCAGGTTCTTCTCGGTGGTGCCCTCGCGGATCATCAAGAACATGCCGCGGCGCAGCTTCTCCAGCCCCTCGTCATGCTGGGTGGTCTCATGGTCGGAGCGGGGGCCGGCGGCCAGGTAGGCGTTGAGATCCTTGCCCCTCACCTTGGGGGCGTGGCCGTCCAGGGGGTGGCCCCAGGCGGCCTGGAGCTTGTCCAAGCAGGTGTGATGCCCCTGGATGACGCCGGGGAAGTTCATCATCTCCCCCAGGCCGATGGCCTCCGGCCAGCGGAGGGCACGCCGCACCTCCCGCGGCCCCAGGGTGGCGCCGGAGGTCTCTAGGTCGAAGGTGGCGGGGACGCAGGAGGGAACCATCAGGAAGACGTCCAGGGGGAGGCGACGGGCGTCCGCCAGGTAGCGACGCAGCCCCCGGAGGCCGGCCACATTGGCCAGCTCGTGCAGGTCGGTGACGACGCTGGTGGTGCCCCGGGGCACCACGGCGCGGGCGTACTGGTCCACATACAGGTAGGAGGACTCCAGATGGACGTGGCCGTCTATGAAGCCGGGCATCAGGTAGGCCCCCCGCAGGCCTACCGTCTCCCGGGCGGCGTAGCCGGGGCCGATGCCGGCGATGTAGCCGTCCTTGATGAGGACATCCCCCTCCTCGATCTCGGAGGTGAAGACGTTGACGATGCGGGCGTTCCTGAGCAGGAGGTCGCCGGGCATGTCGCCCCTGGCGGCGGCGATGACCTCTTCCATGTGGGCCGGGAACTGACTGGCCATGACGGTCACTCTCCTTCGAGGACGCAGACGTCCGGCAGATTGCGGTAGCGCTCGGCGGCGTCCAGGCCATAGCCTACCACGAAGTCATCGGGTATCAGGAAGCCGAGGTAGTCCACCTGGATGCCGGCCCGGGCCGCCCGCTCCTTCTGGAGGAGGGCGCAGACGCGCAGGCTGGCTGGGCCCCTCTCCGCCAGGTAGCGGCGCAGGAACTCCAGGGTGAGGCCGGTGTCCACGATGTCCTCCACCAAAAGGACATGCCTGCCCCGCAGCTCTAGGCGGGGGCTATGGTACACGGAGACCTGGCCGCTGCTCTCCTGACCGAGGCCGTAGCTGCTGACGCCCACGAAGTCCACCTCCACGGGCAGGCGGAGGCGGCGCATCAGGTCGGAGAGGAAAACGAAGCTCCCCTTGAGGGTGCCCAGAAGGACGAGCTGGCAGCCCTGGTAGTCCCTCTCTATCTGCTCCGCCAGCTCCCGCACGCGGCGGCGGATCTGGCCGCGGCCCAGGAGGCAGCGCAGGGGGCGTCTTTTCGGCAAGGCCCTCCTCTCCGCCTCTATTTTACCGAGGGGAGGGGCCTCCGCCACAGGGCTGCCGGGCAGGGAGCTACCTGACCTCCAGCATCCGCTGCAGGGCGATGCGGGCGTAGTGGGCGGTCTCCTCGTCCACCTTTACCTGGTTGACCAGCCGTCCCCTGGCCAGCTCCTCCACGGCCCAGCACAGGTAGGCGGGGTGGACGCGGTACATGGTGGAGCAGGGGCAGACCACCGGGTCCAGACAGAAGACGAGCTTGTCCGGGTTCTCACGCGCTAGGCGTGAGACCAGGTTGATCTCCGTCCCCACGGCCCACTTGCTGCCGGGCGGCGCCTCGGCGATGGTCTTGGCGATGAACTCGGTGGAGCCGTCCATGTCGGCCGCCTGGACCACCTCCATGCGGCACTCGGGGTGGACGATGACCCTGATGTCCGGGTGCTTGCGGCGCGCCTCCTTTATCTGCTGGACGGTGAAGCGCTGGTGGACGGAGCAGTGGCCCTTCCAGAGGATGACCCGCGCCCGCCGGAGTTGCTCCAGGCTGTTGCCCCCCAGGCTGCCGTAGGGGAGGGTGTAGTCCCAAACCGGCATCTCTTCCAGGGGGATGCCCAGCTTGAGGCCGGTGTTGCGGCCCAGGTGCTGGTCCGGGAAGAAGAGGATCTTCTCTCCCCGCTGGAAGGCCCACTCGAAGACCTTCCTGGCGTTGGAGGAGGTGCAGACGATGCCGCCATGGCGGCCGCAGAAGGCCTTGAGGCTGGCCGCCGAGTTCATGTAGGTGACGGGGACGACGCCCTCGATGCCCGCCTCCTGCAGCTCGTCCCAGCAGGCGTAAACGTCCTCCGGGTCGGCCATATCGGCCATGGAGCAGCCGGCGGACATGTTGGGCAGCACCACCTTCTGGTGGGGCTGGGAGAGGATATCGGCCGATTCGGCCATGAAGTGGACGCCGCAGAAGACGATGAACTCCGCCTCCGGCTGCTGGGCGGCCCACTGGGCGAGCTTGAAGGAGTCGCCCCGGATGTCGGCGAACTGGATGATGTCCTCGCGCTGGTAGTGGTGCCCCAGGACGACGCAGCGCCTCCCCAGGGCAGCCCTGGCCCGGGCGATGCGCTCCTTCAGTTCCGCCGCCCCCAGGTGCCAGTACTCCTCAGGTATGTCCTTCTGCCAGAAGGCGAAGGCCCGCTCCTCCGCCAGGGGCCGGGTGTCCAGCTCCCGGTCCACCGGGCACTCCATCGCCTCGTTGAGGAGGTCTTCCTCGGTTATCAGAACCAGGGGCTCCGTCCGCATCGCCATGGGGGCCACCTCCGGCGCCACTTAGTGTAAAATTGACACTTTCTTTGAGGCAGAGGCTAGCACGCTGGAGGTCGCCTGTCAATCCCTAGGCCAGGCCGAGGGCGGAGCGGACGGTGGCGGCCAGCTCCGCCACGGGGCGCCGGGCGTCTAGGAGGAGCCGCTCCCCGGGCGGCAGCTCCTGGGGCGGCTCCAGGGCCTCCTTCTGGGCCAGATAGACCTCCCAGCGGGCGTCGGAGGGGCCGATGCCGGCCCGCTCCCGCCGCTGGAGCCGCTCCCGGGCCGTCTCGTCGTCAATGGTCAGCTCCAGGCAGAGGAAGCGCACTCCCTCCTCCCGGGCCAGGCGGCGGGCCATCTCCCGCTGCCAGCGGCGGTGGAAGGTGGCGTCCAGCACCACCCAATGGCCCTCCCGCAGGAGGCCCCGCGCCCGCTCCGTCAGGGCGCGGTAGGTGCGCCGCGTCATGTGGGGGGAGTAGAGGCCCCGTCCCAGGGGCGCCGGCCGCCGCTCCTCCGGCGGCAGGCCTGCCAGCTCCTTGCGCACCACATCCGAGGAGAGGACGGGGAGACCCAGGGCGTGGGCCAGGCTGGACTTGCCGCTCCCGGCCAGGCCGCAGGTGACGAGCAGGACGGGCCAGTCCCGGCGGGCGTAGCGGCAGGCCAGCTCGAAGTAGCGGCGGGCCAGGGCCCGCGCCTCCTCTCGCTCGGCGGGAGGCACCTCCGGCTGGCGGAGGCGGAAGCCCTCCACCTTCCCCCGCACCGCCGCCCGGTAACAGCGGTAGAAGTCCAGCACCCGGAGCATCTCGCCGTCCCCGGACGCCTCTACGTAGCGCCGGACGAAGGCCTCCGCCAGGTCCGGCCTGCCCCGGAACTCCAGGTCCATGGCCAGGAAGGCCACGTCTCCCGCCACGTCCGTGTAACGGAAGCGACGGTTGAACTCGATGCAGTCCATGATGCACGCTTCCCCCTCGGGGGAGAGGTAGATGCTGTCGCTGCGGAGGTCGCCATGGCAGTCGCGGATGCGGCCCTGGGCGGCCCGCCGGCGGAGCAGGAGGCGACGGCGTCGGAGGAACCAGTCCACGTAGCCCCGCAGCAGTCGGTCCTGCTCCTCGCTTATCGTCTCGCCGATGAAGTCCTGCCACTGCTGGAAGTTCTCCCGCCAGGCGAAGCGGATCCCCCAGGCGCCCAGGCGGGCGATGGCGGGGCCGTGATCGGCCCGGGCGTGGATCGCCGCCAGCCGCTCCGCTATCGACTGGACGAGGGCGGGGGTCGCCTCTCCTCGTGCCAGCAGGGTGGCCAGGAGCCGCTCCTCCGGCATCCGCCGCATCTTCACGGCGTACTCCACCGTGCGGCCGGGGCCGTCCAGAGAGAGCTGACCGTCCCTCTCCCTTATAGCGACGACGCCCAGATAGGCGCCGGGGCAGAAACGGCTGTTGAGGCGGACCTCCTGCCAGCAGTAGTAGCGGCGCCTGGCCAGGGTTGAATAGTCCAGGAAGCCGAAGTCCACCGGCTTCTTGACCTTGTAGGCGTAGTCCCCCGCCAGGACGACGAAGGAGATGTGGGTCTGGACCAGTCGCAGGTCCGCCGCCGGGTGGGGGTAGACGGCGGGGTCCAGTAGGCGACGGATGAGGGGCGGCAGGGCGACGCTCTCCACGGCCCGCAGTATAGCACCCCCTCGCCCTGCTCGATAGTTGATAAAAACATTGTCAAAAGTCTTGACGATGTCATGGCCATTCATCTACAATAGGGCCTGACCAGAGCGGGCGCCCCGGCGCCCCAGCCTACCATCGGGAGGTGCGAACGCCATGAGGGAACGGTCCTGCCCCCGTTGTCAGGGGATGCTTCACGAGGAGGTCTTCCTGGGCAACGAGGTGGACCTAGTCTGCATTCAGTGTGGCTATCGCGCCCCTCTGGTGGTGCCCAGCCCCTTCTCGCCCCCGGGGGGCTCCCAGGGGCGGCGCCGCTCGCGGCGTGACGGCGGTCTGGCCGCCCGCCGCGCCGCCTAGCGTCGCTGCGCCGTGCGGGAGACCCCTGTCGTCACCGCCTTCCTAATGCGCCCCGGCCCGGCGGGGCCGCGCCTTCTCCTGCTGCGCCGCAGCGCACGCGTGGGCAGCTATCGCGGTCGCTGGGCCGCCGTCAGTGGCTACCTGGAGGGAGAGCCCCTCCAGCAGGCCCTGCGGGAGATCGAGGAGGAGACGGGGCTGGGGCCGGCGGAGGTGCGCCTCCTCCGCCGCGGCCCCCTCGTCGCCGCTCCCGACCCCGGCCTGGGGCGGCGCTGGCTCGTCCACCCCTTCCTGTTCGAGGTCGTCGGCCGGCGCCCCCTCCGCCTGGACTGGGAGCACGTGGAGGCCCGCTGGGTGCGGCCGGAGAGCGTCTTCCGCTACCCCACCGTGCCCCGGCTGCCGGAGGCCCTCCAAGCCGTCTATCCCCTGGCGCCCGAGCAGGTGGCCAGCGTCGCCTCGGAGATAGCTGAAGACCGTCGAAGGGGGGCGCGAGAGCTGGCTGGCCTGGCCCTGGAGGCCCTCTCCGGCGTCGCCCGGGAGGAGCCGGGACGCCTGCGGGCCAGCGCCTGCCTCCTGGCCCGCGCTCGGCCGGGGATGCCGGGCATCGCCATGGCGGTGGCCCACGCCTACCGGGAGGCGGCGGCCAGCCAGCGCCCCGCCGCTGCCCTTCAGTCCTTCCTCGGGAAGATGGAGGCGGCCCGGGAGGGGATAGTTCGCCTCGCCCGGGAGGTCCTGCCCCGGGACGTCCTCCTCACCTACAGTCGCTCTTCCCTCGTCCTGGCGGCGCTCCTGGCCCTCTCCCCGCGGCGGGCCATCGTCAGCGAGGGCCGCCCTCTGGGCGAGGGGGTGGCCCTGGCGCGAGAGCTGGCCGGCCGCGGCATCGCCGTCACCCTGGTCACCGAAGCGCAACTGGCGGCCTTCGTGGGCGAGGCCCAGGCCGTCCTCGTGGGGGCCGATGCCCTCTTCCCGGACGGCGGCTTCCTCAACAAGGTTGGCACCCGCCTCCTGGCCCTGGCTGCCCGGGCGGAGGGCATACCCCTGTACGTCCTGGCCGATACCCTGAAGGTGCTGCCGCCTTCCCTGGCCCGCTCTCCGGCCCTGGAGGAGGGCGACCCGGCCGAGGTGCTCACCGCCGCCGGGCCGGGGATCGAGGCGCGGAACCTCTACTTCGAGGCTACGCCGGGCCGGCTGGTGACGGCCTACCTGACGGAGGACGGCCTCCTGCGGCCATCCCAGCTAGCGCCCTACGCCCGCCGGGCGAGGGAGGCGCTGCACGCCCTCTTCGGCCGCGGCGCCCCTCATTTGGCGTAGGGCGGCCTGTGGGCTACACTTTATGGAGACGCCGGCCCGGCGAGAGGGGCTGGGACTGGAGAAGGCATGACACGAGGGCCAGAGGAGCTACTGCGCCGCCTGGAGGAGGCCAAGGTGCGGCTTCTGACGGCGCTGGAGGGGACGGCGCCAGAGGAGTTCGCCTGGGAATCCGGGGACGGACGCTCCGTGCGCCGCCTCCTAGAGGAGCTGGCCGACCGCGTCAACTTCTTCTTCGCTGTCCAGGTGGCGCGGGCCCGCGGCCTGCCACCCCCTGCCTGTCTGCAGCGCGCCCAGTACCACTCCCCCCGGGAGGCGGCTATCAGCTTCCAGGTGGTGCATCGTCGTCTCGCTAACCTGCTGCACGACCTCCAGCCCCAGGACATGGGCCGGGCCGTCGGCCAGGAGAGCGGCGAGGGGCTCACCCTGGCCCGGCTCATCGAGATGGCGGCGGACGAATACGAGGCCTGCGCCCGGCAGTTGGCCGACCTGCGGGCGGCCTACCGTCAGACAGGAGGAGGGCGGTGAAGAGCTCCCGCTGGCACCGACGCGCCCTGGCCAAGCTGAGCCGTCGCCCCGATGCCCAGATAGACCTGGCCGAGGCGGCCCTCCTCATCGCCTGCGAGGAGTACCCCGGCCTGGACGTGGAGGGCTACCTGCGCTGGCTGGACAACATCGCCTGTGAGTGCCGTAGCTGGGTGCGTCCAGGCGCCGGCATCTACCAGGTCATCGGCGCCATCAACCGCGGCCTCTTCCACGAGCTGGGCTTCCAGGGCGACCGCCGCAACTACTACGACCCCGCCAACTGCTATCTGAACCAGGTGCTGGAGCGACGGCTGGGCATCCCGGTGACCCTCTCCATCCTCTACCTGGAGGTGGCCTGGCGTCTGGGGTTCCCCATGCAAGGGGTGGGCCTGCCGGGACACTTCATCGTCAAGTATGTGGACTCGGACGAGGAGATATACATAGACCCCTTCTATGACGGGATGATCCTCAGCCCGGAGGACTGCCAGGAGCGGGTCTATCAGGCCACTGGCGATCCCGACCTCTTCCAACCCCACCACCTGGGCGCCGTCACCAAGCGCCAGATCCTCCTGCGCCTCCTCCACAACCTGAAGTCCATCTACGTGGGCCGGGAGGAGTACGCCCGCTCCCTGGCCGTCATCGAGCTCATCCTTCTCATCGCCCCCTGGGACCTGGACGAGGTCCGCGACCGCGGCCTGGTGCACTACCACCTGGGCCATTACCGTCTGGCCCGTCGCGATCTGGAGACCTACCTGGCCTACCGCGGGGACGCCGAGGACGCCTCGCGCATCGCCAAGGTGCTGGAGATGGCGCGGGAGCGGGTGCCGAGACCGGGAGGGGAAGAGGCGTTTGAGGGGTAGAGGTGGCGGTAGGCCCCTGGCCATAGGTCACGGATACGGTAACAGGCGGGACCTGCTGGAGGCCGCCCTCGCCGTCCCCCTGGACATGGTGGAGGCGGACGTCTGGTTCGCCCGGGGGCGGCTGTGGGCCCGCCACGAACGACGCCTGGGACCCCTGCCCGTCCTGGCCGACTGGCGCAAGCACGCCCCCCACGGCCTGGGCCCCTGGGCCCTCTCGCTGGGCCCCCTCTACCTGCGGCTGGACGTGCACCCTCTCGCTGTGGACGAGGCGCTGGCCCGCCTGGACGGTCACCTGCGGCTCCTCCTGGACGCCAAGGGAGAGTACAGTCGCCGCGCCGCTCTCTCCTTCGGGCGGGCGCTGGGGCGACTGCTGGAAGGATGCGGGCGGGACGGCAGCGTGGTCGTCTGTGGCCAGAACTGGCGCCTCCTGGACGCCCTGCGGGAGGCTGTCCCTGGACTGGCCATCCGCTACAGCGTCCAGACAGCCGTCCAGTGGGCCCGCCTGTGGCCCCGACTGGACCGGGAGCCCCCGCCCGATGGCCTCTGCCTGCACCGCTCCCTGGCCACGGAGGAGACAGCCTCCCTCCTGCGGGAGAGAGGGCTGGGCTTCTACTGCTGGTGCATCAACGACGCCGCCGAACTGGAGCGTGTGCTGGCCCTGGGCGCCGAAGGCGTCATCAGCGACCGCCTGGACCTTCTGGCCTCCCTGGTCCGCCCTCCCGCGGGATGAGGTGGACGGTGCTGGCCTTGAAGGTGGCTACCACCGGGCTGCCGGGGCGCAGCTCCAGCTCCTCCGCCGCCTGGGCGGTGATGTAGGCCACCAGCGGGAAGCCGCAGTCCAGGTCTGCCCGCACCTGATCCCCCATGCCCAGGGGGTTGAGGCGCCGCACCACGCCCGGCACCCGGTTGCGGGCGCTGCTGGGCCCCTCTCCCTGGTAGACGGGCCCCAGCACCAGGTGCTCCGGCCGGACACAGACCCACACCGGCCCCTCCAGGCGCTCCTCTGTCACCGCCTGGAGGCGGTGCGCCCCTACCTCTACCACCGTCAGCCCGCCCTCCCGGCCCAGCGCCTGGCCGGGCAGCACGTTCTCCACGCCCAGGAAGGTGGCCACCTCGGGGTCGGCCGGCTGGGAGAAGACCTCCTCCGGCGGCCCCACCTGGCGCAGCCTTCCTCCCATGAGGACGGCCAGACGGTGCCCCAGGCGGAGGGCATCGGACCGGTCGTGGGTGACGAAGACGACGGTGGTGGCGGTCTCCCGCAGGACTCCCTCCAGCTCCCCCAGCAGCTCCCGGTGGGTGGGGGCGTCCAGGGCGGCGAAGGGCTCGTCCAGGAGGAGCACCTCTGGCTCCAGCACCAGCGCCCGCGCCAGGCTCACCCGTTGCGCCTCCCCGCCGGAGAGGTGCCGCACGGAGCGACGGGCCAGGTGAGCGATGCCCAGCCGCTCCAGCCAGCGGGCCGTCCTTCGCTCCTGCTCCCGGCGAGGGACGCCCCGCAGGGCCAGGCCGGCCCGCACGTTCCCCTCCACCGTCGTGTCCAGCAGTAGCGGCTCCTGGAACACCACCGCCATCCGCCGACGGTAGGGGAGGAGGGGGCCCGTCACCGGCCGACCGTCCATGAGCACCTCCCCTCGTGTGGGCCGCTCCAGGAGGGCCAGGACGCGGATGAGGGCGCTCTTGCCGGCGCCGTTGGGCCCCACCACCGCCAGCACCTCCCCTGCCTGCACCGCCAGCTCCGGCACCTCCAGGATGAGGCGGCCCCCGCGGGCCAGGGCCAGACCTCGCACCGCCAGCTTGGGAGGCGTCACGGCGCCGGCCTCCGCTGCTGCACCAGGGTGAGGCCCAGTATGGTCAGGTACATGAGCCCCAGCAGGACGAAAGAGAGAGCGATGGCCGTCTCGAAGTTGCCCCGCATCGTCTCCAGGACGATGGACGTGGTGAGGACGCGCGTCTCCCCCTGGATGTTGCCGCCCACCATCAGGGAGGCGCCCACCTCATGGATGGCCATGCCGAAGGCCAGCATGGCGGCGGCCATGAAGGTGAGGCGGGCCTCCCGCAGGAGGAGCCAGGCGTACTGCCAGCGAGAGGCGCCCAGGGCCAGGATCTGCCATCGCAACTGGGGGCGGATGGCCTGGACGCCCGTCGCCGTCAGACCCGCCACTATGGGAGTCACCAGCACGGCCTGGGCGATGACCATGGCGGCGGGCGTGAAGAGGAGGCCCAGCCTCCCCGCCGGGCCCTCCCGGCTCAGGAGCAGGAAGACGACGAGCCCCACCACCACCGGCGGCAGCGCCATCCCCGTGTTCACCAGGGCCAGGACGAGGCCGCGGCCGGGGAAGGACTGCAGCCCCAGGAACATCCCCAGCGCCCCGCCCGCCGCCAGGCCGATGACGGTGGCCAGCCCCGAGATGACGATGGAGCGGGCGGCCGTGCTGTAGACCTCGCTGTCGCCCCGCAGGAGGAGCCGGAACGCCTCCCTCACGCCCTCGATGATCGTCTCCATCCCTTGTCGCCTCACCTCCCGGCGGCCAGGGCCACTGGCTGGAAGAGGGGCTCTCCGAACTCCCGCACGCCGAAGCTGCCGATGATCCGCTGGCCCTGGGGGGAGACCAGGAAGTCGGCCAGGGCGGCGGCGCCGGCGGCGTTCACGTGGGGGCTCCTGGCGGGATCGACGGTGATGACGTGGTACTCGTTCCTGAGGAAGGGGTCTCCCTCTACCAGCACCGTCAGGGCCAGCCGGCGGGAGAGGCCCAAGTAGGTGCCCTTGTCGGTGAGGGCGTAGCCGCGCTGTTCGCTGGCGGCCAGGAGGGTCTGGGCCTGTCCGGCCCCCACCTCGTGGTACCAGGGCTGGCCGGTGGGGTCGAGGCCCAGGCGGGCCCAGATGGCCCGCTCCCGCTCGTGGGTGCCGGAGCCATCGGCCCGGCTGTAGAAGGGGGCGCCGCTACGGGCGATGCGCTGGAACGCCTCCTGGGCCGATGCCGCTCCCCGGACGCTGGCCGGGTCGTCCGCCGGCCCTACCACGACGAAGTAGTTGACCATCACCAGCCGCCGCTCCCGGCCGTAGCCCTCCGCCATGAACCGGGCCTCCGCCTCCGGGGAGTGTACCAGCAGGACGTCCGCCTGGCCCTCCCGGCCCAGGCGGAGCGCCTGGCCGGAGCCCACCGGCACCACCTTCAGTCGCAGGCCCGTGGCCTCCTCGAAGGCGGGGACGATGGCGTCCATGAGGCCGGTATCGTAAACGCTGGTGGTGGTGGCCAGGATTATCGCCTGGCCGCCCCCTCGGCAGGCGCCAGCGAGCGCGGTGACGAGGAGGAGGCCGGCCAGCAGCGTCAGCCAGCGTGCCATTCCCTAGCTGGATTATACAGGCGGCCGCCCGGTATACGGGGGAGGCGGCCCGCTCTCTCAGTGGACTACGGACGGCGGCAGGCCATCCCCCTCGGCGGGCACCGCCTCCTTATGCTCCGGCAGGTGGGCGCGGCGCAGCGGCACCTCCCGCATGAAGAGCCCCACCGCCACCGACACTAGGCAGAGGAGGAAGGCAATGAAGAAGGCCTCCGCTATGGCCAGGGCCAGGGAGTCCCGGGCTGCCTCCAGCACCGGCCCGAAGAGCTGGGAGCCCCTCTCGCCCAGGGACTGGAACTGGGCCTGCAGGGCCGCCATGCGCTCCTGACTGAGGATGAAGTTGGGGTCGTGGAGCTGGGCCAGGATGCCCGGGGGCAGGCTGGCCGCCTCCGGTGGCAGGGCCTGGGAGAGCCTGCGGTCGAAGGAGGCGTTCATGTGGGAGCCCAGGATGGCCACCCCCATGATGCCGCCCACTTGGCGCAGGAAGAGGACGGTGGTGGTGGCGATCCCCAGCATGGTGTAGGGCACCGAGTTCTGCACCGCCAGCGTCAGCACTGGCAGGCTGAGGCCCAGGCCCACCCCCAGCACCACCATGTCCAGCGTCACGTCCCCGCGGGAGCTCTCCGGCCCCAGACGGGAGAAGAAGAACATAGCGCCGGTCATGGCCGCCAGCCCCAGAACGCAGACCGCACGGTACCTACCCAGCCGGGCGATGGCCTGGCCGCCCACGGTGCTGGAAAGGGCTATGGCCATGGTCATGGGCATGGTGATGAGGCCAGAGTTGGTGGCTGTCGCCCCCAGGACGCCCTGCACGAAGAGGGGAATGAAAGAGACGGCGCCGAACAGGGCCACCCCCGTCAGGAAGCTGACGGCCGTGGAGACGCTGAACACCTGGTTGCGAAAGAGCTGCAGCGGGATGGCCGGGTTGGCCGCCCGCGTCTCCACCCAGCAGAAGAGGGCGCAGACCGCCGCTGCCACCGTCAGCAGGCCGATCACCGGCGCCGATTCCCAGGGGAAGCGGCTGCCTGCCCAGGAGAAGGCCAGCAGCAGGGGCACCACCACCCCCGGCAGGAGGGCCAGCCCCAACCGGTCCAGGGGCTGGGAGCGGGCCACCGGCCGCAGATTGGGGAGGCCCACGGCCAGCACCGCCAGGGCGATGGCCCCCAGCGGCAGGTTCACGTAGAAGACCCAGCGCCAGCTCACGTAGTCCGTGAGCGCGCCGCCGATGAGGGGCCCTAGGATGCTGGCGGCGGCGAAGACGCCGGAGAAGAGCCCCACGTACTTGCCCCGCTCCGCCGGCGGGAAGACGTCCCCCACGATGACGAACGTGATCCCCATGATGGTCCCCGCCCCGAACCCCTGCAGAGCACGGAAGGCGATGAGCTGCTCCATGTTCTGGGAGTAGCCGCACAGCGCCGATCCCACCACCAGGATGGCCACCCCCGCCATGTAGAAGGGCTTCCGCCCGTACATGTCCGTCAGCTTGCCCACCACCGGGATGACGGTGGTGGAGGCTACCATGAAGGCGGTGAAGACCCAGGGGAAGAGGGCCAGGCCGCCCAGGCTCCCCACGATGCGGGGGAGGGCCGTGCTCACCAGGGTCTGGTCCATGGCAGCCGTGAAGAGGGCCAGCATCGACCCCGCGACGATAGCGATGCGCCGGCGGGTGCCCAGCAGGGAATAGCTCAGGGCCGGGGCGCTCATGAGGGATGCACCTCCCCTTCTGTCTCCACACCTACAGCGCGGCACAGGGCCGACAGGCCCCTCACCAGCGCCCCCAGCTCCTCCTCCGTCAGGAGGGCCAGCGCCTGCTCCAGTTGGGCGCGGCCCAGGGACTCCAGCCGCGCCACCACGCCCTCCCCCTCCGGCGTCAGCAGGTGCCGGACCTGACGCCGGTCCTCCCTGTCCATCTCCCGTCGCACCAGGCCCTGGCGCTCCAGCCGGTCCACGATGCGCGTGAGGGTGGAGGGGCTTACCTCCAGCGCCTGGGCCAGACAGCGAGCGTTGGGGCCGTCGAGCCGCCGTAGCAGGAAGAGGGTCCGTATCTGGGTGATGGTCAGCCCCAGCTCCGCCCACTCCTCCACCCGGCCGGGGTCCGCCCAGGCCAGCAGCCGACCCAGGAGACAGAAGGCCACCCGCGTAAGTTGCTCTCGCTCCATCATTTGCATCATATGCAAATATCTTAGGGGTTGCCGGTGGCAGGGACAAGCTACCGTTGGCAGGGCGCCGCTGCCCGGCTACCATGGGTTGTGATGGACGAGTTCGCCTTCGGGGATGGGGAGCCTCTGCGGGCCCTCCTCATCGACAGGGCCCGCGAGGAGGGGGGCATCACCTTTCGGGAGTTCATGGAGCTGGCCCTCTACCATCCCCGCTACGGCTACTACTGTCAGTCCCGGCCCCCCATGGGCCGCCACGGCGATTACGTCACCAGCCCGGAGGTCTCCCCCATCTTCGGCGCCCTCCTGGGGCGGCAGCTATACGAGATGTGGCAGGCGATGGGCGCCCCCTGCCCCTTCCAGGTGGTGGAGGCCGGCGCCGGGCCGGGCACCCTGGCCCGGGACATCCTCGCCTGGGCCCGCCACGCCCGCCCGGACCTCCTGGAGGCCATGACCTACTGCCTGGTGGAGCGCAGCCCCTCCCTGCGGGAACAGCAGCGTCGCCTGCTGGAGGCCACCGGCCTCCTGGAGCGGGCCGAGTGGTGGGACGACCTCCCCCCCGACAGCATCCAGGGCTGCCTCCTCTGCAACGAGCTGCTGGACAGCTTTCCCGTCCACCGCGTCTTCGTGCGGGGCGGGCGTCTGTGGGAGGTCTACGTGGTCTGGGACGGCGAGGCCTTCCGCGAGGAGCTACGGCCCCCCTCCACGCCCGCCCTGGAGGAGTACTTCCGGCGGCTGGGCCTCCTGCCGGGCGAGGGCTGCTACGCCGAGGTGAACCTGGAGGCGCTGGCCTGGGTGCAGCGGGCGGCCCGGGCCCTGCGCCGGGGCTTCCTCCTCGCCCTGGACTACGGGTATGAGGCGCCAGAGCTCTACGCTCCCTGGCGTCAGCAGGGCACCCTCCTCTGCTTCTATCAGCATCAGCCCTGGGATGACCCCTACCTCCGTCCCGGCCGCCAGGACATGACGGCCCACGTGGACATTACCAGCATCGTCCAGGCGGGCCAGGAGGCGGGGCTGGAGCTGGTGGGCGTGACCAGCCAGGCCCGCTTCCTCCAGCGTCTGGGCATCGACGAGGCGCTGGCCGTCCCCGGCCTCTCCCTCAGGGAGCGACTGGCGCGGCGGCGGGCGGCGGTGGAGCTCACCGACCCGGCCGGCCTGGGCCGCCTGCGCGTCCTGGTGCTGCGAAAGGGCCTGCCTCCCTGCTCCCTGCGCGGCCTGGAGGAGGGCGAAGATGCCCCTTAGCCCCGGCGACGAGGCGCCCGATTTCTCCCTCCCCTCCACCGAGGGGACAGTCTCCCTGCGGGAGCTCCTGCAGCGGGGGCCGGTGGTCATCGCCTTCTACTACGAGGACGGCACTCCCCTCTGCTCCAACCAGGTGGCCATGCTCAAGGGGGACTACGACATCCTCCAGGAGCTGGGAGCGCAGGTGGTGGCCATCAGCGCCGACAGCCTGGAGTCCCACCGCCGCTTCGCCGAACGGCTGGGCGGCGTCCCCTTCCCCCTGGCCAGCGACGAAGGGCTGGCGGTCGCCCGCGCTTATGGCGTGGTGGACGACTCCGGCAAGCGATCGCGGCGGGCCGTCTTCGTGGTGGACCAGGAGGGACGCATAGTCTACGCCAACCCCTTCTTCCAGCCCGGCAACTCCAGCCAGTACCAGGAGCTGTTCCAGGCCCTGGGCGTGGAGCTCTAGGCGGCCCTCAGGGCTCCGGCGGCGGCTGGAAGGGCTCCGGCCGGCGGCCGCTGGCGTAACGCTCCAGACCCTCTCGCAGCGCCTCGTCCCGGAAGCTCTCGCGGTGGAGCTGGGCCTCCAGGGACAGCCCCTGGGTCAAGGGCAGGCCGATGCCCCACAGGGCGGCCAGCCGGTCCAGTCTCAGGGAGGTCTGGGGGTAGGTGGAGAGGTGGGCGGCCACCTGGAGAGCCCGCTCCAGGGCCTGGCCGGCCGGCACCAGCTCCTGGACCAGCCCCATGCGCAGGGCCTGCCGGGCGTCGATGAGGGCTCCCGTCTGGATGAGATACAGGGCGTTGCCCAGGCCGACGATGCGGGGGAGCCGCTGGGTGCCGCCGTCTACCAGGGGCACCCCCCAGCGGCGGTTCAGCACGCCGAAGCGGGCCGTCTCGTCGGCGATGCGGAAGTCGCACCAGCAGGCCAGCTCCAGACCGCCGGCCACGCAGTAGCCCCTCACGGCGGCTATGGTGGGCTTCCCCACGTCCGTCAGGCGCGTGATCCCCAGGGGGCCGGAGCGGTCCATCCCCGGGCGGGCGGTGAGGCTGTCTATGGCCCTCAGATCGGCGCCGGAGCAGAAGGCTTCCTCCCCCGCTCCGGTGAGGACCAGGACGTCCAGGGCGTCGTCCCGCCGGAAGCGTTCCACCGCCTCGTAGAGGAGCTGGGCCGTCTCCCCGTCCACGCAGTTGCGCACCTCGGGGCGGTTTATCGTAACAACCAGGGTTCGTCCACGTTCTTCAATTAAGACCTTGGGCCGGGACAAGGGCCTCCTCCCTGTGGAGGTCTCCCTGCGAGGATAGGGGGGCCACCGGGAAGCGTCAAGGCGGGGCGCCTTGACAGGCCCCTGGGAGACGGCGCATCATCCCGGAACGGGGAGCTTACGGGAGTGGGGTGAATGCCATGCAGGCTGCCTTCGCTGAGGCGGTGGAGGGGCTGAAGCTCCTCATCCGCTACAACGATGGCCGCAACGTGGCGGACTACCAGTTCCGCCGCACTGTAGATGGCCTCATAAGCTCCTTCTATGACGACATCGGCCTCCTGGTGCAGGTACCCCTCCGCAGCCTCTTTGACCTCTTCGTCATCAAGGTTCTCTACGTGGAGCGGGCCAGCCGTGACGCCTCCATCATCGACTACCTGGGAGGGATGCTCACCCGCTACCTCTACACCCGGGAGCTCTTCCCCTTCCAGGGGCCGGGGGGGCGCCCCCAGCCCTTCTACTTCTTCTCCCATCTGCTCCAGGAGATGGAGCAGGGCCCCGTCCGCTTCCAGAACCTGTTCGAGGCCTACCGTCGCTACGGGGACCACGCCCTCTTTCTGACCGGCATCTTTCCCCAGACCTTCCGCCGCGGCCGCCGCCGGCTCGACCCTTCTTACTACATCAGCACCGGCAAGCTCTGCTACCGCAAGGCGGCCGAGCACGAGCTGGCGGAGGCTACCCAGATGCGCCCCCTCCTGCAGAAGCTCTCCCGCCACTTCGAGCTTTACATGGACGCCCTCAACGAGCTCTCCGAGCGCTACGTCATGGGGCTCGACATGAACCTGATAGCCGATAAGATGCTGGACAACTTCAACCGCTACCGGGAGACGGGGGACGAGCGCTACCTGGAGAACGCCCGCCGCTACGCCGCTCTGCTGAGGATAGACGAGGCCCGGTTCCCCTCCCTCTTCCGCAGACCACGGCCCTACATCATACCGAACTGAATACCCGGGCGAGAATGGTGAGACGGAGGGGCACCGTAACAGCGAGAACGCCTGTAACTGCCCGTAACAGACGCTAAAAGCCCTCTCTTGCCACTTGCGTTCGGGCCGCCGGCCGGCTAAATATAGGGCTAGATTAGCACTCTGACCTACAGAGTGCTAAAGCCCCACCCCGAGGAGGACCAGAGGAGGGAGAGGTATGGCCAAGCAGTTGCTGTTCGACGAGGCGGCGCGTCACGCCCTCAAGAACGGCATCGACGCCCTCGCTGACGCGGTGAAGATCACCCTCGGCCCCAAGGGCCGCAACGTAGTGCTGGAGAAGAAGTTCGGCTCCCCCACCATCACCAACGACGGTGTCACCATCGCCAAGGACATAGAGCTGGAGGACCCCTTTGAGAACATCGGCGCTCAGCTGGCCAAGGAGGTGGCCAGCAAGACCAACGACATCGCCGGCGACGGCACCACCACTGCCACCGTCCTGGCCCAGGCCATCGTCCACGAGGGCCTGAAGAACGTGGCGGCCGGCGCCAACCCCATGGCCCTCAAGCGGGGCATCGAGAAGGCCTGTCAGGCGGTGGTAGAGCAGATTAAGAAGAACGCCACCCCCGTCACCACCCGCCAGCAGATGGCCCAGGTGGCCGCCATCTCCGCCAACAACGACCCCGAGATCGGCGAGCTCATCGGCGAAGTGATGGAGAAGGTGGGCAAGGACGGGGTCATCACGGTGGAGGAGTCCAAGGGCATCCGGACCGAGGTGGAGTACGTGGAGGGGATGAGCTTCGACCGCGGCTACATCTCCCCCTACTTCATCACCAACCCTGAGCGGATGGAGTGTGTCATCGAGGAGCCCTACATCCTGGTGACCGACAAGAAGCTCTCCGCCGTGAACGACATCCTCCCCGCCCTGGAGCGGGTGCTGCAGGCCGGGAGCAAGGACATCCTCATCATCTGCGATGACCTGGAGGGGGAGGCCCTGGCCACCCTGGTGGTCAACAAGCTGCGGGGCACCCTCAACGTCTGCGCCGTCAAAGCCCCTGGCTTCGGCGACCGCCGTAAGGACAACCTGGGCGACATCGCCACCATCACCGGCGGCCAGGTCATCTCCGAGGAGCTGGGCCGCCGCCTCGACTCCGTCCAGCTCAGCGACTTCGGCCGCGCCCGCCGCGTGGTGGTGACCAAGGAGGAGACCACCATCGTGGAGGGCCGGGGCGACCCCCAGAAGATCCAGGAGCGGATCAAGGCCGTCAAGGCGGCCCTGGAGGAGGCCACCTCCGACTGGGACCGTGAGAAGCTGCAGGAGCGGCTGGGCAAGCTCTCCGGCAGCGTCGCCGTCATCAAGGTGGGCGCCGCCACGGAGACGGAGCTGAAGGAGAAAAAGCACCGCGTGGAGGACGCCGTCCAGGCCACGCGGGCGGCCGTGGAGGAGGGCATCGTCCCCGGCGGTGGCGTCGCCTTCCTGAACGCCCTGGAGGCCCTGGACGGCCTCAAGCTGGAGGACCAGGACGAGCAGACCGGCGTCAACATCCTGCGGCGGGCCCTGGAGGAGCCCACCCGGCGCATCGCCATCAACGCCGGTCAGGACGGCTCCGTGGTGGTCCAGAAGGTCAAGTCCCTCCCCAAGGGGCAGGGGTACGACGCCGCCAGGGACGAGTTCGGCGACATGATGGAGCGGGGCATCGTCGACCCGGCCAAGGTCACCCGCTCCGCCCTGGAGAACGCCGTCAGCATCGCCGCCATGGTGCTGACCACCAACTGCCTGGTGGCGGAGATCCCCGAGAAGAAGAAGGAGCGGGAGCCCGCTCCCGAGTACTAGAGCGAGAGCGGGCCGGGCCTGGTGGGTTGTCGCCAGGCCCGGCCCGTCTTATCCTGACGGGGGCCGGTCCACCATGTACACCGAGAACGGCGTCCTCATAGACCTCAACGAGGTCATGAAGGTGGTGAACACCTGCGATGTGTTCACCATCGGCTTCCGGCTCTTCCCCCAGAGGCTGCTGGTGGACACCCGCTACAACGCCGACGAGGGCCCCATGGTGATGGTGGTGGAGCCAGTGGCCACCGTGGAGGAGCGCTTCTACTGGCTGGGCCGCAAGCGTCCCCGCTTCAGCGCCCCTCGCCAGTTCACCTTCTTCGTCTGGCCCCACAGCGTCCAGCTCCTGGAGGACTGCGGCGTGGCCGACGCCGTCCGTGCCCGCTGTCGCTCCTCCCAGTGGCCCCAGGGGGACTACCAGGTGGACGCCGCCCTCTGGGAGCTGCGCCAGCTGGAGCGGCGGGCGGTCCGGGAGGCGGTGCTGGGCCAGCACTGTCGTACCATCTGGCCGCGCAACTAGACATCTCCCCCATCCTTTACACTTAGAGCAGGGGCCGCCATGCCTGACGACCGCGCCTACTTCGGCGCTATAGACCTGGGAGGGACCAAGCTCCTCTCTATCGTCGCCACGGCCGATGGCCAGGTGCTGGCCAGGGACCGCCGGCCCTCCGAGACCTCGCACGGGCTGGAGAGCTGCCTGGCCCGCATGGAGGCCTCTCTGAGGGCCGCCCTGGCGGGGGCCGGGCTCTCCCTGGGCCAACTGCGGGCGGTGGGCATCGCCTCGCCGGGGGCGGTGGACGTGGCGAGAGGCATCGTCCCCGACGCCCCCCAGCTCCCCGGCTGGCGGGACGTCCCCCTGCGCGACCTGATGGCGGAGCGGTTGGGCCTGCCGGTGGCGGTGGAGAACGATGCCACCGCCGCCGCCATCGGCGAGCACGTCTTCGGCGCTGGCCGGGGCAGCCGCTACATGCTCTTCCTCACCATCAGCACCGGCATCGGCGGCGGGATCATCATCGATGGACGTCCCTACCACGGCAAGAGCGGCGCTGCCGGGGAGATGGGCCACGTGGTGGTCCTGGCGGACGGGCCCCTCTGCGGCTGCGGGACGCGGGGCTGCCTGGAGGCCCTCTCCTCCGGCACCGCCATCGCCCGCCAGGCGAGGGAGCTGCTGGCCCGTGGGAAGGCGCCCGGCCTGGCCCATCTCCTGGAGGACGGGGAGGCGCCCACCGCCCGCCTGGTGGCGGAGGCGGCGGCCCGGGGCGACGCTGACTGCCTGGCCCTGCTGGCGCAGGCGGGCCGCTATCTGGGCATCGCCCTGGCTGGCTACGTCAACATCTTCGACCCGGAGCTGGTGGTGCTGGGGGGTGGAGTGGTGCAGGCAGGGGAGGCCTTCCTGGCCCCCGCCCGTGAGAACATGTACGCCCTGGCCCTGGCCCAACCCAGGCGCGGCCTCCGCCTGGCCACCGGGGAGCTGGGCGACGAGGCGGGGGCCCTGGGCATGATAGCCACCCTGAGCGCCCGCTACGGCGCCTGAGGCCCCCGCTCTAGGCCCGCTTCTTGGCCTGGTCGCTGCGGCAGACGGGGCAGACCTGCTGGAAGAGCTTCACGTTGCGGTAGCCTGGGCAGGTGGCATCGTGGATGCGCCGCCAGACGGGCTTTTGCTCCTGGGCCATAGCTGGCACCTCCTGTCGGCTGCTGGCGATTCCAGCATAGGTTTTTCGCCAGCTTTGTCAAGGAGCGAAAGGTTTTTCAGGAGGGGCCGCGGCCGGCCCGCCGACGGCGCAGGCGGGGTGGCCCGGTGAGGCGGCTCTCGCCGATGCCCCGCTCCCGCCGCACCTCCTCCAGCACGGGCTGGGCGGCTGCCACCAGGGCAGCCAGGCGGCCGGCGCACTCTTCAGCGAAGGCGGGGCCCAGGGGGCCGTAGGGTATGGTGTAGTGGAGGCGGGTCCACCAGCCGGTCCACTCCTCCAGGTCCAGGGGATGCCCCAGGGACGCCTGCAAGAGGGGCATGTAGTCCGCCAGGGCGGCGGCCCAGCTCAGGTTGTGCTCTCGCTCCCCTTCGAAGTGGAGCCCCACTTCCACTCGCTCCTGGCGACGCTGCAGCCACAGCTCGTAGTGGACGGCCGGGTACCAGTAGTAGAGCTGAAGGAGGGTGAAGGACTGGCGCCACTGGAAGGCCCGGAGGGGTGGAGGGAGGAGGGCGGGCAGCCGCTCCCGCACCGCCTCCAGGAACTCACGGGTGCGCATCGTTGTCCCGTGGGGAGGGGGGCCGGGCTAGGCCACGGCGCCCCGCTCCCGCAGCCGGCGCACCTCCTCGGCGCTGTAGCCCAGCTCGCTCAGGAGCTGGTCGGTGTGCTGGCCCCGCTGCACCTCCACGGAGCGCACGGAGCCCGGCGTCTCCGAGAGCTTGGGCCCTATGCCCACGTGGCGCACCCGCCCCATCTGGGGGTGCTCCAGCTCCAGGACCATGCGGCGGTGCCGCACCTGGGGGTCCTCGAAGACCTCGTCCAGGCTGTAGACGGGGCCCACGCAGACCTCGTGCTGGCTCAGGTACTGGAACCACTCCTCCCGCGTCCGCTCCTTAAAGCGGCGACGGAAGTTCTCGAAGATCTCCGGGTAGCGCTCCTTGCTCCACTGGTGCGGTATGTACTCCTCAAACCCCAGGGCGCGGCAGAGGTTCTCCCAGAACCAGCCCTCCACGCAGCCGATGCTGATCCAGCGGCCATCGGCCGTCTCGTAGACGTTATAGAAGGGGGTGCCGCCGTTCAGGAACTCCTGCCCCGGGCGGATGACGTTGCCCTCGCCCAGGTAGAAGCTGGCCAGCCAGGAGATGAGGGAGAGGACGCCGTCCGTCATGGCCACGTCCACGTACTGGCCCCGGCCCGTCCGCTGGCGTGCCTGGAGGGCCAGGAGGATGGAGAAGGCCATGTGGAGGCCGCCGCCGGCAAAGTCGGCGATGATGTTGACGGGGATGGCCGGCGGCTGGCCCGGCCAGCCGATCATCCCCAGGGCGCCGCCGATGCTGATGTAGTTGATGTCGTGGCCTACCAGGCTGGCGTAGGGGCCGTCCTGGCCGTAGCCGGAGAGGGAGGTGTAGATGAGACGGGGGTTGATCTGGCGGAGCGTCTCGTAATCGGCGCCCAGCCGCTTGGTGACGCCGGGACGGAACCCCTCCACCAGGACGTCGGCCGTCTCCACCAGCCGGTAGAAGGCCTGGCGGCCCTCCTCGTCCTTCAGGTTGAGGCAGATGAAGCGCTTGTTGCGGTTGAGGGGGTTGAAGACGCGGGCGCGGTCGGAGCCGTCCACGTCCCCCAGGCGACTGGCCCCTGGTGGCTGCTCGATGCATATGACGTCGGCGCCGAAGTCGGCCAGGAGCATGGTGCCGTAGCGGGCAGGGGGCAGGTGGGCCATGTCCAGGATGCGGATGCCTTCCAGGGCCATCATGGGGCTACACACCTCCTCTGGGATGGGGCCGCTCCGCGGGCGGGGACGGAGGGGCACCGGTGCGGCGGCCCATCGTGTGGATATGATGCCTGGGGGCGCTCCCTCCGGTCAAGCGCCCTTGCCCGCCTGGACGCCCTTTGCTAATATTGCCAACGGGTGGGGCTGTAGCTCAGTGGGAGAGCGCCTCAATGGCATTGAGGAGGTCAGGGGTTCGAGTCCCCTCAGCTCCACCATATCTGTTTTCGCCCCGGCGCGTGAGAGAAAGCCCCCGTCAGGGGGCTGCAGGCATCAGGTGGGGGCATGCCGCCGGAAGAGCAGCTAGTCCTTATCGGTAAGTTCGCCCTCGCCGGCCTCCTGGGCGCCCTCATCGGCACGCAGCGACAGTTAAGGGACTATCCGGTAGGGACGCGCACCCTGGCCCTGGTGGCCTGCGGCGCTGCCCTCTTCACCAGCATCTCCAACTTCCTGGGGGCAGACCGGGTGGCCGCCGGCATCGTCACCGGCATCGGCTTCCTGGGGGCGGGGGTCATCTTCCGGGAGGGGGACTCGGTGCGGGGGATCACCACCGCCGCCACCATATGGGTGGCGGCCGCCATCGGCACCGCCGTGGGCATGGGGCTCTACCTGGCGGCCTGGCTGGCCACCTTCATAGTGCTGCTGGTCCTGGGCTCCCGGCCTCTGGTCCACCGCATGGAGGAGCCGCTGCGCCGCCTGCTGGGCCGGGGCGAGATCCCCGCCGCCAAGGAGACGGCGAAGGGCGAAGAGGCGCGGCGACATTGACTTTTCAGCCTGGCCGCGCCGTGCCACTATAGACTAGACGAAGACGACAGCCCCCGCCAACGGGCGGGGAGGGAGAAGCTAGCTCGAGGGGCAGACTGCCATGGCTGACCGTTACCGACCTCGAGAGATAGAGCGCAAGTGGCAGGAGCGCTGGGAGAGGGACGGCATCTACCACACGCCGGACCAGTCCTCCCGGCCCAAGTTCTACTTCCTCACCATGCTCCCCTATACGTCGGGGGACCTGCACATCGGTCACTGGTACGCCATGGCCCCCTCCGACGCCGCCGCCCGCTACCGCCGCATGCGCGGCTACAATGTCCTCTTCCCCATGGGGTTTGACGCCTTCGGCCTGCCGGCGGAGAACGCCGCCATACGCCACGGCATCCACCCACGGGAGTGGACCTACCGCAACATAGAGCGGATGCGGGGGCAGCTCAAGGCGATGGGGGCCATGATCGACTGGCGGCGGGAGGTCATCACCTGCGACCCGGAGTACTACCGGTGGAACCAGTGGCTCTTCCTCAAGTTCTACGAGAAGGGACTGGCCTACCGCGCCCTGGCCCCCGCCAACTGGTGCCCCTCCTGCCAGACGGTGCTGGCCAACGAACAGGTGCTTCCCGATGGCACCTGCGAGCGCTGCGGCACCCCCGTCACCCACCGTGATCTGGTGCAGTGGTTCTTCCGCATCACCGACTACGCCGAGGAGCTGCTGGACCACTCCAAGATTGAGTGGCCGGAGCCGGTGGTGGTGATGCAGAAGAACTGGATCGGCCGCTCGCAGGGGGTGGAGATCGCCTTCGGGCTGGAGGTGCCGGGCGTGGCGGAGCGGGAGATCCGGGTCTTCACCACCCGCCCGGACACCATCTACGGCGTCACCTTCATGGTACTGGCCCCGGAGCATCCCCTCGTCCCCAAGATAACGACGCCGGAGCGCCGCCGCGAGGTGGAGGAGTACGTGGAGTTCGCCCGGCGGGAGACGGAGGTGCAGCGCCTCTCCACCGTCAAGGAGAAGACGGGGGTCTTCACCGGCGCCTACTGCCGCAACCTCCTCTCCGGGGAGCTAGTGCCCATCTGGATCGCCGATTATGCCCTCATGTGGTACGGCACCGGCGCCGTCATGGGCGTCCCCGCCCACGACCAGCGGGACTTCGAGTTCGCCCAGAAGTTCGGGCTGCCGGTGAAGGTGGTGGTGGCCCCGCCGGACTGGGATGGCCAGCCCCTGGAGCAGGCCTACACGGAGCGGGGCGTCCTGGTGGACTCCGGCCCCTTCACCGGGATGGACTCGGAGGAGGCCAAGGAGGCCATCGGCCGCTACGTGGAGGAGAGGGGCTGGGGCCAGCGCAAGGTGAGCTACCGCCTGCGGGACTGGCTCATCTCCCGTCAGCGCTACTGGGGGACGCCCATACCCATGGTGCACTGCCCCCGGTGCGGCACCGTCCCCGTGCCGGAGGAGCAGCTACCGGTGCTCCTGCCGGAGGACGCCGACTTCCAGCCTACAGGGGAGTCCCCCCTGGCCCGCCACGAGGGCTTCGTCAACACCACCTGCCCCCGCTGCCAGGGGCCGGCCAGGCGGGAGACGGACACCATGGACACCTTCGTGGACTCCTCTTGGTATTTCATGCGCTACCTGAGCCCCCATTACCAGGACGGCCCCTTCGACCCGGAGCTGGGGCGGCGCTGGCTCCCCGTGGACCAGTACACCGGCGGCGCCGAGCACGCCGTCATGCACCTCCTCTACGCCCGCTTCTTCTGGAAGGTCTGCCGCGACCTGGGCCTGGTGGAGGGGGACGAGCCCTTCCTGCGCCTCTTCAACCAGGGCCAGATCCTGGGGCCGGACGGCCAGCGCATGAGCAAGTCCCGCGGCAACGTGGTGGCCCCGGACGAGCAGATAGAGCAGTGGGGCGTGGACACCTTCCGCTGCTACCTAATGTTCCTGGGCCCCTGGGAGCAGGGCGGCCCCTACACCTTCCAGGGGATATCCGGCGTCTGGCGCTGGCTCAACCGCGTCTGGACGCTGGCCCTGGACGAACCGCCGAAGGACGAGACCGCAGACCCCATGCCCCTGCGCCGCCTCACCCACCGCACCATCAAGCGGGCCACCGAGGATATGGAGGGCTTCCGCTTCAACACCATGATCGCCGCCCTCATGGAGATGACCAACGCCCTGCAGCGGGCCCGCCAGGCCGGCCCCGTCCACCCCGGGGCCTGGGAGGAGGCGGTGGACTCCCTCGTCCTGATGCTGGCCCCTCTGGCCCCTCACATCGCCGAGGAGCTGTGGGAGCGTCGAGGCCGCCCCTACAGCGTCCACCAGCAGTCCTGGCCCACCTACGACGCCGAGCTGGCCCGGCCGGAGGAGATAACCCTGGTAGTCCAGGTGAACGGCAAGGTGCGGGACAAACTCCAGGTGCCGGCCGACATCGGCGAGGAGGAGGCGAAGGAGCTGGCCCTCAGGAGCCCCAAGGTCCAGGGCTCCATAGACAACCGGACCATCGAGCGCATCATCTACGTCCCCGGCCGCCTGGTGAACGTGGTGGTGAAGTAGGAGGATGCCCACCGTCCGGGCCCGCCGCCTCATACCTGCCCCGCGGGAGGCGGTCTGGGCGGTCGTCTCAGACCTGGCCAGCGCTCCCCGCTGGAACCGGGCCTGGCGACGGGTGGAGGTGGTGGGGGAGGCCGGCGTCGGCGCCGTGTTGCGGGCGGAGGCCGAGGACGGCCAGACGGGCGAGTTCGAGGTGGCGGCCTGGGAGCCGCCAGAGCGCATCGTCTTCGTCCCCCGTCGGGGCGGCCCGGAGGAGGGCAGCTCCTGGCTCCTCCTGGAGGCCCAGGGCCTCCGTCTCCTGGAGAGGGCGGAAGGGGCCACCCTGGTGGTGATGGAGGCCCGTGCCCGCATCCGCGGGCTGCGGGGGCTGGTGGCGGGCTGGCTCCTCTGGCCGGGCTACCAGCGGCAGGGGCTGGAGGCGGCGTTGGAGCGCCTGGCCGCTCTCTTCCCCGGGGGCGCTCCCTAGCCGGGGCGACCCTGTCGCATCTCCAGGGCCTGGATGCCGCGCCGCACCTGCTCCAGGAGGTGCGTCAGTTGCTCCTCCAGCCGCTCCAGGGCCTGGAGGGCGTAGGCGTCGGCCTCTTCCACCTGCCGGCGGGCCAGGGCCTCGGCCTCGTCCAGGCGGAGGCGGGCCTGGGCCTCCGCCTCCCGGAGGAGGGAGTTGGCCCGTTCCTGGGCCTCTCTGGCCATCTCCTGGGCCCGCTCTTCGGCGGCCCGCACCAGCTCCGACTCGCTGAGGCGTCGCTCCGCCTCCTCCTGGGCGCGGGAGAGGAGGCGGGTCGCCTCCTCGCGGGCCTGGGCCAGCAGCTCTTCCCGCTGCTCCAGCACCTCCGCCGCCTGGTAGACCTCGGCGGGGAGCGCCACCCGCAGGCGGTCCACCAGGTCCAGCAGCCGCTGGCGGGGCATCACCACGCCGCCGCCCACGGGGAGACGCCGCCCCTCAGCGATCATCTCCTCCAGCCGGTCTATCAGGTGCAGGACGTCGATGGTCGCCTCCTAGGGCCTGCCGAACTTGCGACGCAGCGCCTCCGCCACGTGGGGAGGCACCAGGGCCGAGACATCGTAGCCCAGACTGGCCACCTCCCGTATGCGCTGGCCGCTGACGAAGAGATGCTCCAGGCTGGTCATGAGGAAGACGGACTCCAGCTCCGGCGCCATCTTCTTGTTCATGAGGGCCATGCTGAACTCCGCCTCGAAATCGGTCACCGCCCGGATCCCCCGCACCAGCACCTGCGCCCCCTTGAGGCGGGCGAACTCCACCGTGAGCCCCTGGAAAGCTTCCACCTCCACGTTGGGCATCTCCGCCACTGCCTGGCGGAAGAGGGAGACCCGCTCCTCGGTGGAGAAGAGGCAGCTCTGGGGCGGCAGATCGTAGACGGCCACCACCAGCCGCTCGAACAGGGCCGCCGCCCGCCGCGTTATGTCCAGGTGACCGTTAGTCACCGGGTCGAAGCGGCCGGGGTATATAGCGATGACCAAGCTACACCTCCTATCGGTACAGGGATACGGCGCTGTCGCCGTGCCGAAGGGTCTTGGTCAGACGCAGGGGCCCGATGAGGGACGGGGGCGACTGGCGGCTGCGGTGCTCCAGGGCGAGGACGGTCCGCCCCGGCTCCACCAGGGTGGAGCGGGCCAGCCGCTCCAGGACGGCGATGGCGGAGGGGTCGTCGTAGGGCGGATCGGCCAGCACCAGGGTGTAGGGGCCCTTCAGCCGGGGGAGGGCCCTCTCCACGGCGCTGCAGTGGACGGCCGCCCGCCCGGCCAGGCCGGCCCGTCGCAGGTTCTCGCGGATGGCGGCGCAGGCGGCCGGGCTCTGCTCCACGAAGTCGCACCAGGCGGCACCGCGGCTCAGGGCCTCGATCCCCAGAGCGCCGCTGCCGGCGTAGAGGTCGAGGACGCGGCCCATGTCGGCGCCCGTGGCCTCCAGAGAGGAGAAGAGGGCGGCCCGGGTGCGGCTGGAGGTGGGGCGGGTGCCCCGCCCCCTGGGGCCGGTGAGGCGTCTCCCTTTGGCCTGTCCGGATATGATCCTCATCCTCGCTCCCCTCCTCCGCGCTAGCTGTTGGCCGCTGGTCGCACGGTCACCCTGGCCAGGCCCTGCGCGCACGCCTGTCGCCCGTCGAAGCTGCCGCAGGCCTCGGCGAAGTTGGGGTAGCTCCCCGGTTTATCGTAGCGAGCGGAGGCTGGCACGCTACAGCGCTGCCCCGGCGCCAGGGAGGGGGCGCAGGTGGTCTCCGACAGGCCGATGCCGAGGTCGCGGACGACGACGCTGGTCAGGGTGACGCTGCCACGGTTGGTGACGACGATGGCGAAGGTGACATCGAGGGGGGCCGGGCCGCTCTCGGGGGAGGCCGTCTTGCGCACCTCCAGGGCCATAGTGGGGGTGGAGGTAGGCGTCGGCGTGGGCGTTGGAGTCGGGGTGGGTGTAGGCGTAGGGGTAGGGGTGGGGGTGGGCGGGATGCGCACCTGGAAGCTGAGGCGCCGCCCGAAACGGGCCACGCCATCGCTTATCACCAGCTCCAGGGTGTGCTCCCCTGCCCGGGTGGGGGCCGTCCAGACGGTGCGGGGGCCGCTGGACGGCTCCAGGTCCCCCTCGCTGGCCTGCCAGCGGGGGAGGAGGGCCTCCCCGTTGGGGCGCTGGAGGGTGGGGCCGCGGCCCTCCCGCAGGGAGCGCAGGAGCGGCCACAGGTCGGCTGTGTCGGCCTCGGCCGAGGCGTCGGCCAGGACGACGCCTCCCAGGCCGTAGGCGGTCACCATCTCCGCCCGGAAGGCGGCGCTGAAGAGGTTCTCCACGAAGACCATGTCATCGCCCTGGCCGCCCACGGTGAAGACGACGGAGGCGGCCTCATCGTTCCAGTGTAAGCCCTCGCCGGCCAGATTGGGGGCCTCCAGGGAGACCTGGTCGCCCGGGCGGAGGGTGCCGCTGGCGCTGGCCTGCAGCTCCAGGGCCAGGCGCATGGCCTGCTGGTAACCTATGGCCTCCGCCTGACCGCCCTGGCGGTGCACACTGTAGGGGTTGAGGACGAGGTAGAGCTTCTCCCGGGGCACGCTCTCGGTGGCGAGTTGCAGCGCCTGCGGCATCTCCTGCCAGTAGGCGAGGGGGTCCAGCACGGGGAGGAGGCGCACCATGTCCGCCGCCTCTCCCAGGCGGCGCCAGTCATAGGCGGGGGAAGAGGTGGGCGCGGCCAGGGTGAGGCTGAGCTTGCGTCCCCGCTCGTGCAGTGCCTCCGCCAGCTCCGACACCATCTCCAAGAAGGCGTCCCCGTTCTGGGGGGCCACCTCCGGGTATTCCAGGTCTATGCCGTCGAAATCGCCCTGCTCCACCAGGCGCAGGACGGCCTGCACGTGGGCGCGGCGCCTGGCCTCGTCGGCCAGGATGGCATTGACGGCCCGGGCGCCCTCCGGCGTGCTGCCGACGACGGTAGGCAGCACCTCCTGCCCTTCCCTGGGCTCCAGCCTGGTGGTCTGGCCCTCCAGGGAGCCGTCCTCCCGCGGCCGGTAGTCCCGGGGGCTGAGGACGTCCGCCACCTCTCGCCCGCTCTCATGGAGGGAGGCGCCGGCGGGCAGGGAGGCCACCACCCGCACCTGGGCCTGCCTGGCCAGCACCGCCAGGTTCTGGGGGATGGGCGAGAACTCGCCGCAGGCCACCTGAGGGCTGGCCGGCGGCGAAGAGCTGGCCTGACAGCCCGGCTCTTTGAAGTCCTCCGCCGAGACCAGGACCACGTCCTGGAGCCGCTGCCAGCGTCCGTCCAGGTAGGTGTAGAAGGCGAGGCTGCTGGCGTCGGCGTAGGTGTCCTGCAAGGGGAGGCCCAGCTTCACCGGGCCCGGCGGCTCCGTCTCAACCTCGAAGGTGAGGAAGTCGTGGCTGGCCAGCGCCAGCCCGGGGGGCAGCGGCGGCAGCTCGGCGGCGCGCGCCTTGATCCCCTTGGCCACCTCGGTGGCCTCCTCGCCCACGCCGGGGCGCAGCAAACAAGAGGCGGCCACCGCCCCCACGAGAGCGACGACGATGACGGCCAGAAAGCCTACGATGATGAGAGGGGCGGGGTCGCGCCCCTGGTCGCCTGGAGCGGCGCGGGGGCCAGCCGCTCCACGGAGGGCCGGGCCAGGGGGAGGTTGTCGCCGGGCCGGGGCCAGGGGCCGGTCCGGAGGCCTGCGGGGCGGGCGATAGGGGCGACGCGGCTCCATCATCAGCGGCCGGAAGCGGCCGGGCCGTAGCGATGCCCTAGTCAGTTATGTCCTGCGGGATTGTATCACAGCCCTGGCACAGGGAGAAGGGACGCCCCGCCGCACCGCCCTGTGAAGGGCGGTGCGGCGTATGATAATATGCTCCAGAGGGCACCAGACTACGCCCGGAGGTATCTCCACCATGACGAGCAGGCCGTCCAGCTCTATCCGCAACGTGGCCCTCATCGGCCACGGCGGCACCGGCAAGACCTCCCTGGCGGAGGCCTTGCTCTTCAGGGCCGGCGCCATCTCCCGCCTGGGGCGGGTGGAGGACGGCACCACCACCTCCGACTGGGATCCCGAGGAGCAGCGACGTCAGTTCAGCATCAACCTCTCCATCCTGCCCCTGGAGTGGGAGGGCCACAAGGTCAACCTCATCGACACCCCTGGCTATCCGGACTTCCTGGGAGAGGTCATCTGTGGCCTGCGGGCCGCCGACGCCGCCCTGGTGGTCATCGACGTCACCTCTGGCGTGCAGGTGGGTACCGAGCTCACCTGGCGCCTGGCCGATGAGCGCCGCCTCCCCCGCGCCGTGTTTCTCAGCCGGATGGACCGGGAGAACGCCGACTTCGCCTCTGCCCTGGCCCAGGTGCAGCAGGTGTGGGGGCAGCGCTGCCTCCCCCTGCAGCTCCCCATCGGTTCCCAGCAGGACTTCCAGGGGGTGGTGGACCTCCTCTCCATGCGGGCCTACCTGGGCGACAAGGACCAGGAGGACGATATCCCCGCCGCCCTCCAGGAGGAGGCCCAGTCCTACCGGGAGAAGCTGGTAGAGGCCGCCGCCGAGTCCGATGACGAACTCCTGGCCCGCTACCTGGAGGGGGAGGAGCTCACAGCGGAGGAGATAGTGGCCGGGCTGCGACGGGCCATCCTGGCTGGCTCCCTGGTGCCCGTCCTGGTGGGCTCCTGCACCCGGCTCCTGGGCATGGGGCCGCTCCTCTCCGCCATCTGCCGTCTCTTCCCCTCCCCCGCCGAGTTTCCCTGCTCCACCGAGGAGGGGGAAGAGCTGGTGGCCGACCCCGATGGCCCCCTGGCGGCCCTGGTCTTCAAGACGACGGCCGATCCCTACGTGGGCCGTCTGAGCTACTTCCGCGTCTTCTCAGGCACCCTGCGGGCCGATTCCCAGGTCTGGAACCCCCGCAAGCAGGCCCTGGAGCGCATCGGCCCTGTCTACCAGGTGCGGGGCAAGGGCCAGGCCCAGGTCCCTCAGGTGACGGCCGGCGACCTGGGCGCCGTGGCCAAGCTCACCGAGACCGTCACCGGCGACACCCTGAGCAGCCGGGAGCGGCCTCTTGTCCTTCCGGGCATCGTCTTCCCGGAGCCGGCCTTCAGCGCCGCCATTCACCCCAAGGGGAAGGCGGACCTGGACAAGATGAGCTCCGCCCTCCAGCGTATCGTGGACGAGGACCCCAGCCTGCGCCTGGAGCGCAACCCGGACACTGGGGAGACCCTTCTCTCCGGCCTGGGGGACGCCCACGTGGAGGTGGCCCTGGAGAAGATCAAGCGCAAGTTCGGCGTGGAGCTTGAGATGGCGGTGCCCCGCGTCCCCTACCGGGAGACCATCATGGCCCAGTCCACCGCCGAGTACACCCATAAGAAGCAGACGGGCGGCCACGGCCAGTACGCTCGTGTCGCCATACGGCTGGAGCCGCTGCCGCGGGGCGCTGGCTTTGAGTTCGTGGACCAGATAGTGGGCGGCGCCATACCCAAGCAGTTCATCCCCTCCGTGGAGAAGGGCGTCCAGGAGGCGATGCAGGAGGGCGTCCTGGCCCACTACCCCCTGACGGATCTGCGCGTCGTCCTCTTCGATGGCAAGGACCACCCGGTGGACTCCTCGGACATCGCCTTCAAGATCGCCGCCGCCCACGCCCTGCGCAAGGGCGCTCTGGACGCTCGCCCGGTGCTCCTGGAGCCCATCATGCGCATGCGCATCACCGTGCCCGACGCCAACACCGGCGACATCATCAGCGACCTGAACAGCAAGCGGGCGCGGGTGCTGGGGATGAGCCCGGCCGGGCCGGGCCTCACCACGGTGGAGGCGCTGGCCCCTCTGGCGGAGGTCCAGCGCTACGCCGCCGACCTCCGCTCCCTCACCCAGGGGCGGGGCTACTACACCATGAGCTTTGACCACTACGAGGAGGTGCCGGCCCACATCGCCCAGCGCATCATCGAGCAGGCGCAGCGGGAACGGGAGGCCCAGCGGGCCTAGCCGCGATCAGGCGGTGCACTCGACGGACGAGCTGGTGCCGGGTCAGCTCTGACGGGACGTCGCTGGCGCTGGCGGACGGGGCGGACGCCCGGCTGCGCATGAGGTGGAGCGTCGGCCGGCCCGGTGGCCGACGCTGGGGAGATAGCTTCCTAGCCGCCCTGCTCCGTGGAGAGGACGTCGGCGTCGGCTATCTTCCACTCGCTGCCCAGCTTGCGCCAGACCAGGCGGGCGGTGAAGTTGGTGGGCCCCAGGTACCTGACCTGGCTGACCCAGTCTTCCCCCTCCTGGCCCACGCTCTGCACCTCGTAGCCCTGGATCTGGACGGCCATGCCGGCGCCGGCGGCCGCCTGCAGCTTTACCATCGCCTCCGGGGTCAGGTCGTTCATGAGCTGGCCGATGTCCATGGTGACGACGGCCTGGGAGAAGCGATGCACCGCCTTCTCTACCTCTTCCTGGCTCACGCTCGCCTCCTGTCGGTAGCTGTCTCTCCCATCGGGCCAATATAGAAAGCGCTTTCCCTTGTGTCAATCGTATAAACGTCAGGTGCTGGGACTACCCGGCGGCGGGAAAAGTGCTATAATCTCGGCCACATAGAAAGATTTAGAGGGATTCGGGAAGGGGGGACCCCTATGGAGCGGTGGTTACCGCTGGCAGCGGCCCTGTGCCTCCTCGTCGCCGCCGCTTGTGGGGGCGGCGGTGACGGCCAGGACGAATCGGTGACGGTGGACGGAGAGGTGCTCACTAGGAAGCAGTTCGAGCAGGTGAAGGAGATGGGGGCCGGCGTCCTGGACGCCATGGCCCGCCAGGACTGGGGTGACCTGTACGAGCATATGGACCGGGACACGCGCTCCGTCTGTTCGCGTCAGCACTTCGAGGGGGCGTGGCGGGATGCCTTCGAGCGGGTCCGCCAGAACCTGGGCGATGACTGGTGGGAGGAGCCCCGTGCCCTCCTGATCCAGGCGGTGGCCGCCATTAAGGCCATCACCTGGGAGGAGGTAAAGGCCGACCCCGTCCGCGTCCAGCGCCGGCTGGACAACCTCTCCCGGGGCCTCTTCGGCCCCAGCCAGGACGCCGGCCGGCAGGGCGTCTTCGAGGACGTGGTCTACGAGGACGGCAAGGCCCGCCTCCACAAGCCGCACACCTGTCAGGGGCCGCCCCAGACATAGCTCTCCCGGCCTGGTCGGCGGCAGGGTCACGCCGCCTGACCGGCGGGGACGTATTGTCACGGGCCATCGCCCTGCCTACACTGTAGGCAAGCCGCGCCCCCGGCGGGCGCGACTCGTGGGAGCTATGGAGATCATCCGGGAGCCTCGGGTCTACCTGGTAGGCCGTCAGACGGTGGATGAGGCGGCCATCGATGACTTCCTGCGCCAGTACGGCCTCTCCTGGCAGACGGACACGGAGGTGGGGGCGGAACGGCTGGTGGAGGCGGGAGGCCGCGTCTGCTACCTCTCCTTCGGCAAGGGGCGGAAGAGCAACGCCGAGTACATCGCCAACCTGATAGGCCAGAAGCACGGTTCGGTCCTGGAGCACGCCGTCTGGAACTTCATCATCGCTGGCGTCTCCCGCTCCTTCTCCCATGAGCTGGTGCGCCACCGCGCTGGCTTCGGCTACTCCCAGCTCTCCCAGCGCTACGTGGACGAGTCCGACGCCAGCTTCGTGGAGCCGGACGTCATCGCCGAGGACGAGGAGCTGCACCGCATCTGGCTGCGGGCCATCGAGTCCTCCCGTCAGGCCTATCTGGAGCTGGTGGAGCGGCTGATGGAGAAGCTGCGGGAGGTGCCGGACCGCACCCAGCGGCGGAAGATGGCCCGTCAGGCGGCCCGCAGCGTCCTGCCCAACGCTACGGAGACCATCATCTTTGTCACCGCCAACGCCCGGGCGCTGCGCCACTTCATCGAGCTGCGGGGCTCGGAGTGGGCGGAGGCGGAGATCCGCAAGGTGGCCCTCCAGGTGCTGCGGATCATGCAGCGGGAGGCCCCCAACATATTCGGCGACTACCATATCGTCCGCCTCCCGGACGGGACGGAGGTGGCCCGCACTCCTCACGAGAAGGTGTAATCGGACCGCGCCGGGCTGTCGGTGGCTGGCGGCAAGGCCGTACTGTCGAGGAGGTGAAGCCGTGAAGATAGAGGGCGTAGACCACGTGGACGTGGCGGTGCGCGACCTGGAGGGGGCCGTCCAGACCTGGACGGAGGTGCTGGGGCTCAAGGTGGTCAATCGCTATCGGGACGAGGCCGGCGAGAAGATAAACGTGGCCCAGCTCCAGGCCGGCGACACCATCCTGGAGCTGGTGGAGTCCACCGACCCGGAGGGCCCCGTGGCCCGCTTCATCCGCGACCGTGGCGAGGGCTTCCTCTTGGTCTCCCTGAAGGTAGACAGCGTGGATGAGGCCATAAGGGAGCTCAAGGCCCGCGGCGCTCCCGTCCTGGACGAGAGGCCACGGCGCATCGGCAACTCCCTCTTTACCTTCGTCCACCCGCGGGCCCTGAACGGCGTCCTGGTGGAGCTCATCACCCACGAGGGCTAGGAGGGGCGAGATGGAGATCAAGCGTCTGGCCATAATCTCTATAGCGGTGCGAAACCTGGAGCAGTCCGTGGCCAACTGGGAGCGCACCCTGGGCCTCCGCCCCGACGTCCGCTTCCACGACGAGCACGAGAAGCTGGACATCGCCCGCTTCTACCTGGGCGGCACCGCCCTGGAGCTTATCCAGCCCACGGCCGACAACGCTGTCTCCCGCTTCCTGGAGCGCCGGGGCGAGGGCGTCTTCGTCCTGGTCTTCGAGGTGGACGATGTCCGCCGCGCCATGGCGGAGCTCCGGGAGAAGGGCGTCCCCCTGGTGGAGGACTCCCCAGTGGAGGGGATGGAGGGGAGCTACTTCAACATCCACCCGCGGGCCATGAACGGCGTCCTGGTCCAGCTCTGGTCCGGCCAGCTCCTGGCCCCGGCCAAGTAGCCCCTGGGCGTCCCCTGGCGCAGCCGCCCCCGCTGTGTTATCTACATAGAGGGATGACCGGACAGACAGGGGGCCCGGCCGCCATCATCGACGGGCGGGCCGTGGCGGCCGCCGTGCGTCAGGAGGTGGCGGCCGGCGTCCGCGAGCTGGTGGAGCGGACCGGCGTCACCCCCGGCCTGGCCTTCCTCCTGGTGGGCGACAACCCCTCCTCCATCTCCTACGTCCGCTCCAAGGGGGAGGCGGCCCAGGAGGCGGGCATCTTCTCCGAGACCTACCACCTGCCGGCCGAGATCTCCCAGGGCGAGCTGATAGAGCGCATCCAGGCCCTCAACGCCGACCCCCGCTTCCACGCCATCTTGGTCCAGCTACCTCTGCCGCCCCACCTCTCCGAGGACGCTGTCATCGGCGCTATAGACCCGGCCAAGGACGTGGACGGCGTCACCGCCGTCAACATGGGCCGCCTGCTGCGGGGGGAGCCCTGCCCCCAGCCCTGCACGCCGCGGGGCGTGGTGGAGCTGCTCCTGCGCTCCGGCCACCGCCCGGAGGGAAAGCACGTGGTCATCTGCGGCCGCTCCAACATCGTCGGCAAGCCCCTGGCGGCCATCCTGATGCAGAAGCGAGAGGGGGCCAACGCCACCGTCACCGTCTGTCACACCGGGACGCCCGACCTAGCCCGCTTCACCCATCAGGCGGACATCCTGGTGGCGGCCATGGGCAGCCCCCGCGCCATCACCGCCGATATGGTCCGGCCGGGGGCTGTCGTCATCGATGTGGGTAACAACTGGATACCCGACCCCAGCCGCAAGAGCGGCCGCCGCCTGGTGGGGGACGTGGACTTCGAGGCGGTGAAGGAAGTAGCGGGGGCCATCACCCCCGTCCCCGGGGGCGTGGGGCCCATGACGGTGGCCATGCTCCTCTACAATACCCTGGAGCTGGCCCGGGCCCGCTGCGGCCTGGCCTAGCGGGACCAGCGGGCCAGCACCTCGCCATCGATGAAGCGGGGCTCCTCCTCCAGGTGCTCCACCAGGCGCCGGTACCAGCGGTCCTGCTCAGGGTCATCGGCATTGGCGAAGTAGTCCTCGCGGCTGTCGAAGACCACCACCCCTATCAGCTCTTTCGGGTTCTGCTCGTTACGGTAGAGGTAGGAGGCGACGAAGCCCTTCACCCTGGGCGCCCGCTCGCGGGCCCAGTCGTCCATGAGGCCCAGCACCGCCTCCTCCTGGCCTGTCTTGGGGCGGAGGAGCATTATCGTCCCGAACATCCCCAGCATCCCCTTTCTTCTCGTTCACGGCCGGGCTCGGGGTCACACCATGGTGGGCAGCACTCCCGGGTTCAGGATGGCCAGGGCGCCGTAGGCCATGAGGACGAGGGCCGCCGCCAGACCCGCCTGTCGCCCCAGGGGGAGCGCCTTCTCGGCGAAGATGAGGAGGGTGATGAGGGCCATCACTCCCACGTTCATTACCCCCAGGGGGAAGAGGATGACGAAGAGGAGCCAGCAGCAGCCCAGGCAGTAGCTGCCGTGCTCCAGCCCCATGCGGAAGGAGCCCCAGTAGCCGTCCCGCCAGGAGCCCAGGATGAAGGCCACGGGGGAGCGGCACTTGCTCAGGCAGATGTGCTTGAGGGGCGAGAGCTGGTAGAGCCCAGCCAGCACCAGCACCGCCCCGCCGATACGCCCGGCGTTCTCCATGAGCCAGGGAGAGCGATCCGCCAGGGACTCGGCGCCCACGGCGACGCCGTAGGCTGCCGCCCCGAAGGCTACCCACACCGTCAGGTAGGCCGCCACGAAGACCCAGGTGGGGACATAGGGCTGTCCCCGCTCCCGCTTGCTGGCGTGCACCCTGGCGAAGGTAAGGATCATGGGCGCCGCTGTGGGGAACATCATGGCCACCATCATGACCACCCACAGGGCGAGAAAGAGGGGAGCGGTCAGCCCCATGGTGAGGCCCATCATCTCCTCGTCCATGGCGCGGGACTGCCACAGCAGGACGGTCCAGGAGGCCGCCGCCAGGGCTAGGAGGGAGAAAAGGATCAGGTTTCGCTCGCGGGCCAAGGGGGCTTCATAGGTCACGGTCATTCCTCCTCTTCCACTTCCGCCACACACTCTATCTCCACCAGCAGGCCGGGCAGGGCCAGCGCCGAGACCCCCACTGAGGAGCGGGCGGGGGGCTCCTTGGGGAAGTACTCCTGGTAGACCCGGTTCATGGCCGGCCAGAGGGAGATGTCCGTCAGGAAGACCGTCACCTTCACCACCCGCTCCAGGGAGCTACCCGCCCGCTCCAGGATGTCGCGGATGTTCTCCAGGGCGAAGCGCGTCTGCTCCTCTATCCCCTGGCCCAGCCTGCCGTCCCGGTATCCCACCTGCCCGGAGACGAAGAGGAGGTTACCGGTGCGCACTGCGGCGGAGAAGGGATAGGGCAGGTCGCTGGGGTAGCTCTTCTTGACCATGGGGCCTCCTTATGACATCGAGCGAGGTGCCCGGGGCGGCCGCGCAGCAGGCAACGGCGTGGGCCAGGGGCGTCCCCCAGGGCGGGGCCTGTCCCTGCTCGGTGGAGGTGAGGAGCGCCCCCACCACAGGGAAACGGCCAGGGAGCAGCCCGCCAGGGAGGGTGAGCCCGGGGCATGGCACGGGCGGAGGGTGCACCGCTCCTTCCCCCGGTCTCGGCCCGTGCGGGGACGGCACCTCAGGGGGCGTCCCCGCTGGCAGCGCGGGAGGGCGGTGCCGTCCCCGCTCATGGCTGGCTTCAGGGCCCAGTCCAGCTAAAGCTGGCGTAATCGGCGCACTTGCCGGTGTTGTCCCAGGTGAAGCCGTGGTCGGTGTAGCTGGTCTTGACGCCGTAGGCCTGGACCGTCTCGGGGAACATGGGGTGGGCGTTGCGCTTCACCACCTCCTCGCCCCGCCTGGCCCCGGGGACGGCCTCTATGGTGGAGTCCAGTATCCCCGGGATAACGACGCTGCGGCGGCGATCCTCCTTCTGGAAGTTGATGGGCACCACCTTGACCCCCAGGTTCTGGCCTATGAGCCCAGCCATGGCGGCGAAGGGGCCGCCAGCCTGGCCGGAGAGGATGGCGCCCAGCGCCTCCTGTTGCTGTGGGGAGGCCCGCTCGTCCAGGTAGGCGGCCACCGTCCAGTTCCCCTCCAGCATCGGCCCCGGGGCGTGCAGGGCGACGACGAAGTTGAGGCCGCTCAGGTCGATGTCGCCGTAGCTCCCACGGTCGATGTGGAAGGCCAGGAAGACGTCGCAGTGGCCCTGGGTGGGCCGTGCCCGCATCATCCCCTGGGGCGATACCTCGCAGGGGCAGACCACATCGCAGTTGCAGTTCTCGAAGTAGTCCCCGGAGATGCTCCAGCGCTGTGCCTGTGCCATGCCTCCCTCCTGTGCTGCCCTCTCCTCGCTCAGGTTCGACCCATTATAGGCGTCTTCGCGGGGCCTGTAAACACTCGCTACCTAACTCCCACCTCCCCGGCGGCCAGGGGCTGAGGTACGGCGGCGTGCCAGCGCTCCAGGTGCCGGGCGTGGGTCTCCAGGTAGGCGCCCGCCTGGAAGTAGGTGTCGTAGAACTCGGTGTCGATATGCTGGGCCTGCACCAGCACGCTCACCAGCCAGGTGGGGGAGCGGGGCGGTATGCGGCCGTAGGTCTCGTAGACGTACCGGGCCATCTCCACGATGCAGGCCTGCAGCTCCGGGCTGTAGCGGGCCACGCTACCCTTGACGGCGGCGTTGTCCCGGAAGGGGCCGGGTGTCTCCGGGTCGAAGGCGCCGCCGGGGCCGAACTTGCGCCGTGCCAGCTCCGCCACCGCCGCCGCCATGTCCGGGTGGTAGGGCGGGCAGAGGCCCTCCAGGAGGCCGTCCAGCCCCACCGGGTTGGGGAGGGGCCAGCGAGGATCCCGCAGGAAGCGGAAGCCCAGGCCGGGGACGCCGCGCTCGGCGTAGAGGCCCAGGATGGAGTAGGGGTTGATGCCGGTGTACATCCAGCCTCCCAGCCCCATGGCCTGGAGGACGAGGACGATATTGTGCCCCATGACGGCCAGAGAGGTGGCGGCGGAGGTCACCACCTCCTGCTCCACCAGCGAGAGGAGGGCACGCCGGCGCTCCTGGAGGAGGCCGGAGCGCAGGAAGGGGCCCAGGTCGCCGGCGGGGACGTTGCCGGCGTAGTCGTCCAGGAGGACCTGCCCCTGCTGGACGACGATAGCCAGGACGGAGAGGAAGTACTCGGACATGTCGAAGACCGGTATGAAGAGGGTGGAGCCCGGGAAGTTGGCGTTCCAGCGGTTGTGCTCGAAGATGTGGGGGTACTCGCGGGGGAGGTGGAGGCGCTGGTCGCTCAGCTTCACGGTGGCGCGGCGGCAGCCCTCCAGGAGCCGCTCCACGTCCCCGGCCTCCTCCACCTCCCGCTGGCGGGCGGGGGCCAGGTCGCGGGTGCGCACCAGATAGGTGCCTTCGTCGTCGGTGTAGAAGAGCTCGGCGCTGCCCACGCCGGCGCCGGTGGGGAAGGTGCGGCCGCCCAGCCGCACCGGGTAGTTGGCGACGCCGCCGGTGGTGGGAGTGTAGGGTATGCCGAAGTTCCAGCCCGTCACCCCGGTGGCGGCGGCGATGAGCACCGCCTGCTCCAGCTCCGTTAGGGGCAGGGGCTGGTGCCGGGACCTGTAGGCCAGCGCCCCCTCCGGTATCTCCATCCCCAGGGCGAAACGGCGGGCCCGCCGCCCGAAGATGGCCCTGAGAAGGGGGAACTGCCAGAGCTCCTGCAGCAGCGCCTCCTCTTTCTGCTCCCGGCCCGTCATCTCAGCCATGGTGTGACCTCCCCCATCTGCCGATCGCTGCGAGGTTTTACCATATTGTAAAGGCAAATGGGCGAGTCCTGACCACTTTCGTGGCGGTTTGGCGGCGGGCATCGCTGTGGCGCTCCCTATCCCTAGCGACCCGTCCCAGCCGCCCCCCTACTGGGCCTGGACGACCCCTGCCATGCCGCTGGGGGCGTGCAGGATGCAGATGTAGGCGTAGCGCCCTGGCTGGGCCACCACGTAGGTATAAGTGCGGGCGGCCTCGGGCGGGGCGCTCCCCGGCGGGGCGTTGGGGGGCAGAAGGCCGGTGCTGAAGTAGTCCCTGGCGTTCAGGGCCTGGGGCGAAGGCCCCGGCACCACCTGCCCCACCTCGGGCGAGTCGGGCGACGGGGCGCTGCGGCCGCCCAGGAAGGTAGCGGTATGGGGCGCCCCGGAGTTGTTGATGAAGGTCACCCGGTCGCCCGTCCGCACGGAGACGGGGGCGGGGGCGAAGGCCAGGACGTCGGTGTGCTCGGTAGTGGTGCCCATCTCCACGTACCAAGTGGTGGTGCCGTCGGCGTTGGCTACCTGCCGCGGTTGCTGGGACGTGAGGCGCTGCTTGGCCGACCGTCCCTCTTGGAGCCAGCGCTGCAGCTCCTCGTCACCCCGCCGGGTGACCTCCTGCTGGCTGTCGCCCTGGCTGCCCTCCTCCGTCACCGTGACCCGCCCCGTCATCTGGGGGTGGATGACGCAGACGTAGTTGTACTCGCCCGGCCGGGCGAAGGTGACCTGGAAGGTTACGGGCCCAGGCCCCAGGGGCTGGAGGCCGGAGTTGACCAGGGTGCTTCCATCGTAGGGGCCGCTGGGGGGCGAGGGGGCGAAGAACGGGGGCAGCTCCTGCTCGGAGGTGGGGGGCCGCTGCCCGGGGGCCAGGAAGGTCACCGTATGGGGCTCCGGCCCGGTGAGGCGCCACTCCACCGTCGTCCCCACCGGCACGGTGACGGACTCGGGCAGGAACTCCAGGACGGCGATGTTAACGTCCTGAGGGTCGTTGAGGCCGGCGCGCAGGGAGATGATGCCCGGGGTGGCCTGGCCGCCTGGCGTCTCCGCCTCCTCGCCGCCGCCGCAGGCCGCCACCAGAGCGGTCAGCGTCAGGAGCGCCAGGGCCCAGGCCAGCCGTGAGGGGCCGGCCGGGATGCCTCTAGTATGTACTCTCGTCATTCCTTCCATCCCTTTCTCTCTATGCGATGTCTGCCATGGGACGCGCCGGGGCACCAGGCCGGGGGACTGGCGCCCCGGCGCGTCCTCCTTCCCAGGGGTGAGGGCCCAATGGTAGCCGTCCTAGGCGGGACGCCGCTGCAGGATCTCTGACCCCAGCCGTAACCCCTCCTCGGGCGTCGTCGCGGGGACGACGACGTCGAAGACATCGCCCCAGGTCATCTGCATCTCCAGGATGGGGGCGAAGTCCGAGGCCTCGAACACGGCTATCACCGCCGGGGAGTGCGTCCCCAGACAGTATTCGCCGAGGACCTTGGCCCCGGCGGGGTACTGCCATCTGGAGCGTCGCACCGGCGCTCCGTCCATCTGCTCACGGTCTACGCCGGCCTTCCAGTGCAGGAGCATCGTGTAGAGCATCGTCTACCCCTGTCTGCCAGGCGGTCCCGCCCGGCCATCCCTTCCCGTCTCCATCGGGTCGCTCTCTCAACCGCTCCAGTCGAAGGTGGCCATCTCGCTGTGGCCGCCGCTCTCCCACTGGCGCATTTCGGGGTCGCGCCAGTGGGAGCCGGTGCCCCTGGCCAGCACCACCTCGTCCCTGAAGGCGAAGGCACCGTGCAGGAGCTTCGTCACCTCGCCGGTGCTCCCCTTCAGCGGTCGGGTGACCAGCAGCCCGAAGTCCCCCACCTGGATACGGGTCTCCTCCTCCCCCTTCTGGATGCGGATGGGCGCCTCCCGGGAGGGTAGGAAGCGGGGCACCAGGCTGGCCACCACCTCGAAGACGCCGCCCTTCTTGCCCTGGAGGACGGACTCCAGGGCCTGTCGCTGCTGGGGGGAGAGGGACGGGTCGAAGTAGAGGCGGGCCGTCCCGTCCCCGGAGATGAAGCCTTTGGGCCAGTCGCCAGCGAAGACCACCCGGGCGCCACTGACGTCGGTGCCGTCCACCTGGCCCCGTTCTATCTCAAAGGCCAGGGCGCCCGAGCAGTAGCCCTGGTCACCTTCGGGCTCGCCCAGTTCACAGGGGCAGCTCACCTTGCAACTACAGGGGCCCCAGTAGGTGCCCACGATCTGCCACGCCATGACCACACCTCCCCATACCTTAGGGAGCCGCGCCGGCGCGGCCCCCTATCTGCCCTGCAGGGCAGCCGCCTCTGCCGCCGAGTCCTTGAGGATCTGGAACCGTACCACCTCCTCATCCCTAAACTCCCAGACCATGGCCCAGTCCGTCTCCCAGGCCTGGCCCGTCTCGCGGGCGCGGAAGCGATAGTGGCCCAAGGCCACCACCACGTCCCCCTGGGCCAGGAATTGCCGGGGCTGGAACTCCTCCACCTCCGCCGTCGTGGCCAGGCGCTGGAAGAACTGGCCCACTGCCTCACGGCCGCGGTGGGTGCCGCCGAAGAGTGGCGGGCCCGAGGGCGGCTCGTTCCATTCCACGTCCGTCGCAAGCCGGGAGAGGATAGCGGGGATATCCCCCCGGGAGAAGTCGGCATAGAGCTGGCGGACGAGGGCGATGTTCCGTTGCTCGGACATCTCTCGCCTCCCCTCGTTCAGGGGGCCTGCAGGAGGCCCAACTGGGCCAGGAGGCGGGCCATGTCGAAGTAGCGGTGCTCGGCCTCGATGATGTCGCCCTGTCCCATGTGGCAGAAGATGGCGATGTCCAGGTCCACCGGCCGGCCGGTGGCGGACTGCTCTCCCTGCGGCATGGTCAGAGGGCCCTGGTTGGTGCCGGTCATGTGGAGGCGCATGGCTGCGTCGCTGCCGGCCACCAGCGGCTCCCCCTGCAGTTCGCAGTGCACATCGGGGAAGGCGCGGAAGAATTCCTCCATGTCCCGCTGGATGGCGTCCCTCCCTCTGAGCGGCTCCTGGTACTGGGGGTCGTAGACCACGGCGTCGGAGGCGTAAAGGGCGGCGAGGGCGGCGGCGTCGTGACGGTTCACGGCGTCCAGAGCCTTGAGAAGGATCTCTCCCGTTGTCATGGCCTCTTTTCTCCTTTCCTTCCTCAGTTCTGTGCGGACCGGGGCGTCGGTAGCCTATCCGGCCCGGCGGAACTCGCTCACCTGGAACTGGCAACACTGCCCGTCGTTCCCCAGCATCAGCGACCCGAGCAGGCGGTGGTCTTCGTCGACGACCTCGATAACGTCGCAGTAGCGCGCCAGACTCCCCTCCCCGGCCATGGCCGGGCCCTCGGTATTCAGGGGCAGCACGTTGTCGCCCTGCTCCAGCGAGCCCTCGTACAGCCACAGGTGGCCCATCATGCTACCGGCCCAGGTGCCCACGAAGCGGCCCTTGCCAGTGTCGTAGCCCAGGAGCATGAGCCAGGAGCCGCTGGTGCCGTCGGGCATCTCGCCCTGGCCCTCCATCAGCACCCAGAAGTCTCCCAGGGGGCGTACGGTCTCAGAGCCTCTGAGGGTCTTCGGCCCCTCCGGGGTGTCGACCCTCGCCTCGTAGGTCCAGTGGCCGACGAGCCTCTGGAGCCACTGGTGTTCTCTTGGCGGCCCCCTGTTCACTGCCTCCCCCTCCCCTCCAGCATGGCCACCAAAAACAGCTCCCTGCGAACGTCGATGCCGGGACCGGCGTCCCGTCCCCGATGCCCCGTCTGGCCGGCGCGGCGCTGGCCTACCTTGCCAGCCCCTTTTCCGTGTGGGTGACTTCGGCCAACGAGCTGTGGGTGCCTTGCCAGTCGAACTCGATGGCGCCGCTGGAGCGGAGGACCTCCGCCTGGGCCACCTCCATCTCCCTGTACTCGAAGCCATCCGGCATGCAGACGATGACCCGCTGTTCCTGGCCGGTGCCCGGTACGACCAGGGGACGGGAGACCGTCTCCACGAAGCCAGGCACGGTGAGGCGGGCCCGGCGCTTCGCCCTGTCGAACTCGAACTGGATGGGGACGAAGTGGACGCCCTTCACCTCGCTGACGATGGCAGCCAGTATCTCGAACAGGGTGCCCCCGGCCTGGCCGGAGAGGATCTGGAGGAGGGCCTGGCGCTGCTCGGGACGGGAGCGCTCGTCGATGAAGAGTTCCAGGGTGCCGTTGCCCTGGTGCAGGGGGCCTGGCCAGTGGGCAGCGGCCACCCAGCGCAGGCCATCCAGGGGGACGCCATCGAAGTCCCCTTCCTCGATCTGCATGGCGAGCACGCCTTCACAGAAGCTGTTGGGGGCGGGCACGCCGATGGTGTCACAGGGGCAGGTGGCCAGACAGGAGCAGTTCTTCAGGTATTGTCCCTTCATGGTCCAAGTAGGCATGGAACGCCTCCCTTCCAGGGTTGGTTCAGGGACTGGTCTATGGGTACAGTGCGAGGAATACCGTGGGGGATATCTGCGGCCCCCGCCCAGCCGTTGCCTCCTCCCCGGCGGGGCCCCTGAGCAGTGCGGATTGAGACTATTATGGCGCTTCGTGCGGAGATGTCAATAGTAACGGCACACCAGCCCGGCCGATTTTCCCTCCGGACTGTAACCGCTGCCTCTCTTCCCAATCCCACCGCCTCGCGGGAGGCCCCGGCCGGGGAGCCGAAAAGTTCAATCTCTTTGTCAATGACTCTTGACAACGATGCGCGCAGGAGCCAAAGATGATTAATAGAGAAATCGAATATCGGCGTCCAGTCGAGACAATAAGTGGCCGCCCGCTAGCCGGCAGGAGAGAGTGCAAGGAGGAGGTTGGGAGCTATGGCGGCTATCTTCCCACCCATCAGATGGGGCGCCAGGGAGGTGGGCTGGACGTGGGTGCCGGCCACCACCCGGGAGATGGCGGAGGCGGCACGGCCGGTCTTCGCTGAGTTCCTGGGCACCCTGGCCTTCGTCTTCATCGCTGGTTCGTTCCTCGTTCTCATCCCGGCGGCGGAGCGGGGCTTCAGCACCGTCGGGCTGCTCATACTGGCCCTGGGGACGGCCCTGGCGTATGCAATCATAGTGACCGCCCTTTATCCCGTCTCCGGCGGCCACGTCAACCCGGCGGTGACGCTGGGCCACCTGGTGGCGCGGCGCATCCCGCCGGCGATGGCCATCCTCTACTGGGCAGCCCAGATGATCGGCGGTGTGCTGGGGGCCCTGATGCTCCAGTTCGTCTACCGTGACGTGGCCGACGCGGCGGCCCGTCAGGCCACCCTCGCCTTCGGCGAGGCCTACCGAGGCTCCTGGGCGGCCCTCTTCACCGGGGGCTTCCTTGAGGCGGCCCTGACCTTCCTGCTGGTCCTCACCTTCCTGATGACCCTGGTGGACCCCAGGGGTCAGCGGGCCTTCGGCGCCCTGGCGGTGGGGCTGGCGGTGCTGGTGGCCACGCTGCTGGCCTTCCCCCTGACGGGGGCGGCCCTTAACCCGGCCCGCGTGCTGGGCACGGCCGTGGTGGCCAACCACTGGAGCGACTTCGCCATGTACTGGATGGCGCTCCTGGGCGGCCTCCTGGCCGGCCTGGTCTACGACTTCCTGGGCGAGCACCCTGAGGAGAGGAGGTCGCCACAGCGGTAGATCGCTGAAAGATGCCGGCGGCGGGCGGCCAGGGCGCCGCATCATGCGGCGCCTCTTTTCTTGTGCTCTCGGGAGGCGCTGGGATACATGCGCCAGGCGGTAGGCGGCGCCTCTTCCCCTGTATCGTTCCCCCGCTCTCCAGATGGGGTGCCGGGCACGGACCGGCCGAGGATGCCCCTCCACTCTCGCCTCCTCCGTTCGTCGCCCCGGAGGGCGGTCAGCAGGCGCTGGTCCGGCCGCCGGACGCCAGGACGGCCGAGGTGCGGTGGGACGGACGGGTGGTGAATATGGCAGCGGTCATCGCCGCCGGGGTGCGGCTGGTCATCTCCACGTCCACCAGAGGCTGAGGCAGGTCACCGCCGAGGCGCTGGCGGTGGTGTCCTGGCAGCGCTGCGGGTGCGCTTCATGCCGGACTTGCTGGCACAGCTCTGTAAGGACTCCCAGCCGGATCAGGCCTCGGCCCGCCAGTAGCTGGAGCAGGTGGCAGGGGTCCTGGAGCGCGGGTCCCCCAGGTAGCGGCGTCGCTGCGGGCGGCGGCGGCGGAGGAGATGCTGGCCGTCTTGCCTTTCTCGCTCCTGCACTGGCGGCGGGGACATTCGACCAACGTGCTGGTGCGGCTGAATCGGGAGCTGGCCCAGCGTTGCGATATGCTGGCATCTTCCCCAACGTACAGGCGGTGCTGCGGCCTGTGGGCGCCTTGCTGGAGGAGCAGCAGGACGAGTGGGAGGTGCAGGGGCGGCACCAACCTCCCCCGGAGGCGCAGATGGAAGGCACCAGACCAGGGTAGCAGCTCATGCGCCCGGCCGAGCGGGCGAGAGATGTCCCCCACCTCGTCCGGAGCCATGAGTGAGGGCGGCACAGCAAGCCCGAGCCCGGCACGCTGGTGAGACAGAGACTCGCCGCTCGTCCCTGGTCCGCTCATGTACCCTTCTCGCCATCGCCTCAAGCTCGGCTGAGGGGGCGGCCAGCACCCCCAGCACCTCCCTGGTGGCCCCCAGAAAGCGGATGCCGCTGGCCAGCCAGCGGCGTTTAACCTGTCCTTAACCTGCCGCCCTTTATCTTCCCATCGCCTCGCAGTCCGCGGGGTTGGTCAGGCCCCGGTCTTCTCCAAAGGAGGGCGCCATGTTGAAAGCGGTCTGTCTGAAGCTCTCGGCCGGGCTGGCGGCTGTTATCTTCGCGGTGGCGGTCTCGCTCCTGGCCGGCCCGTCCTCTGCCCTGGCCCTGGACTCCGACGGCGACCACTTAGACGATTCCGTCGAGGCGGGCCTGGGCACCGACCCGGCCGACCCCGATACCGATAATGACTTCCTCACGGACGGCCTCGAGGTCGGCTTCTTCTTCGGGCTCGACCCGTTGGACCCTGACACCGATGACGACGGCCTCAATGACGGGGTGGAGGTCTTCTTCACCCTCAATCCCCTGGACGCCGACAGCGATAACGATGGACTGACCGACGGTGCCGAGGCCAACACCTATCATACCAACCCCCTGGACCCCGACAGCGACGACGACAGGATCAACGATGGGGATGAGGTTTCCCTGGGCACCAACCCCCTCAGCCCCGACACCGATGGCGATGGCCTCTACGACATCGTAGAGGTTCTCCTGCACGGCACCGACCCCTCCGACCCCGATAGCGATGACGACGGCCTCAAGGACGGTGTGGAGGTCTTCTTCACCCTCAACCCTCTGGACCCCGACAGCGATGACGACGGGCTGACCGACGGCGCCGAGGCCAACGTCCACCACACCCATCCCCTCGATCCCGACAGCGATGACGATGGCCTCGGGGACGGCCTGGAAATTCAGACCGGCGCCGATCCCCTGGACTCCGATACCGACAACGACTTCATCAAGGACGGGGCCGATGTGGAATGGCTCCAGAATGTCCTGAGCGGCGTCCCTAGCACCGCCTTCAAGAACCCCAACATGAAGGGGGCCATGCTGAACAGCTTGGACGAAGTCGAACGCTTCGTTCTGCTGACGGTCTTCTACGACGCCGCCGGCCAGCCCGCCACCAGCGATATCTTCAAGGGATACGCCCTCCAGGCCCTGGACTCCCTGCGGGCCAAGATGGACGGTTGCCCTGCCGCCCCTGACCAGAACGATCACATAACGGACTGCGCTGTTCAGGCCCAGGTGCGGCCGCTGGTGGACACACTCATCGCCAACGTGCAGGGGCTCTGAAGGGCCGGATGACCGGCGGGGCCCGGGCAGCGCCCCGCTGCCCGGGCCCTTTTCTCCGGCAGCCGGCTACCGGGGCCCGCTGCCGGCGCTCCGGGCCTTGAAACGGTCCACATACTCACGAGTGATCCTGATATACTGGTCGCCGTACTCCACGGAGCGGGCTATGTCCGTCGCCTCGTGGAACTCGTTCCAGGTCTCGATGGCCAGCAGCCGCTTGCCAGAGGCCAGCGCCGCCTCCAGGTTGCGGCGGTAGAAGGCGCCGCCCTCTCGGGGCCGGAAGCGACCGCTTCGCCCTGGCCCGTCCAGCGCTCGCTCGTCATAGCCGGGGCCTACCTGGGCCACTCCACCCTGATCGACGAAACCGTTTAGCGCCGCACCCCATACATAGAACTGGTCCACCCTTACGGTCTGACCCGTGTCCACTCGTGTACCGATCCCCAGAAAACCTCCCACGATGGGATGCCGCCAGCTCATCTCCGCCACTATGTAGGGTCGTGTGCCGAACTCCTGGGCGAAGCGGGAAGAAAGGTGGTCGAACAGAGACTGATCGAAGGGGAGTTGGAAGTAATTGCCCCACAGCCAGACGATGGGCCGGCCCTTGATGGTGCCCCAGTCCTCACGGGGCAAGATACTGTAGAAGGCGCGCACCATCTGATAGGCCCGCTCCTGATTGGCGGGCTGGCGGAGGTCTCGCTGGTCACCCGGCCAGCGGGCGATGGCTCCCGTGTCCAGGAACATGCCGATTTTCGGCGGCTCCAAGCCCTCCCGCCTGAGGGCAGTCGTGGCCTCCGCCATGTTGGCCAGCCCGATGTCGCTGGAGGGCTCGGCATCGCCCCAGTAGACGGCCAGGGCTATGTCTATACCGGCGGCCAGCATGTCCAGGAACTGTTTCCTGAACCAGTCCCTGTCCCGGTAGCTGGCGTCAGGCTCGGCGGGGCGATGGGTCAGGGCGCTGCTGTGGGGTCCGTTCGGGAGGTCGTACCAGTAGTAAAAGTAGGCCAGCACTGTGGGCGGGATGGTGGGGTCGGGAGTGACGAGGGGTGGCGGGGGCGACGGGCGACCGGCGTTCCGGCTCGAGACGATGGTGTCCAGCGCCACCAGGACGGCCAGGAAGCACACCAGGGCGCCTGCCCCCAGCAGCCAGCGTCCGGGGCCCCGCCGAGGCCTCCGCTCCCGGAAACGCATTGTCCCTCAACCTCAGGTGTCCGCTCCCCGTGCGAGGCGGTAGACGGCTACTGTCCTCCTGGCCGCCTCCTCCCAGGAATAGAGGGCGGCCCGCTCCCGCCCCAGGCGGGACAGGCGTCGTCTTAGGGCCTCATCCCTGGTGACATCCAGCAGGCCCTCCGCTATGGAGGCGGGGTCCAGCGGGTCTATGTAGAGGGCGGCTTCCCCCAGCACCTCCCGTAGCGCTCCCCGGGGCGAGGCCACCACCGGGGTACCGCAAGCCATGGCCTGCGCCGCCGGCAGGCCGAACCCCTCGTAGAGGGAAGGACAGGCCAGGGCGTCGGCGTGGCGGTAGAGGGCCCACATCGCTCCATCGTCCAGGGAGTGAAGGAAGCGGAGCTCTCCCCAGCAGGGCAGGTTCTGTGCTCGCTCCAGAAGGCGGCGGGCATGGCCGGAGTGGGCCTCCACAACCAAGGCGAGCTGGTGGGGCAGCCCTCTCTGTCGCGCGAGGGCGAAGGCTTCCAGCAACCGCCCAATGTTCTTGCGGGGTTCCCAGGAGCCCACGAAGAGCAGATAGGGCCGGCGAACGCCCAATGCCGCCAGCAGCCCCTCCCCCCGTTCGTCCTCGGGGGGAGGAGGGCCGATGCCGTTGGGTATGGCACTCACTCGGTGGGCGGGCAGGTCGGACGCCGCCAGGAGCTCCTGGCGGGAGGTCTCGGAGACAGTGACGATGCGATCTGCCCTTAACGCTCCCTCCAGGTTCCAACGGTAGAAAAGGCGCATTCGCCAGGGCAGTCCCTGCCCGGTCAGTTCGCGGTATCGAAGAGGTATCAGGTCGTGGACGGTCACCACCAGTCGGCAGGACAGCCCTCGGGGCACCGGGAGAAGGGAGGCCCTGGTGTGGACGGTGGGCGAATGGAAGACGTCCAGGGCGTCCCTCTTGACGAGCGTTGGCAGGAGGAAGAGCCCGGTGGTCAGGGCGGAGAGGCGCCCCAGCCGCAGGACTGGGAGGGGCTGCCAGCCCATCCCCCGCGGGAGCCAGCCTGGCCGGGCCATACCGGGCGGCCCGTAGACCAGATAGGCGACATCCCCTTCCACCGAGGCTAGATGACGCAGCAGTTGGGCCGCGTAGTGACCGGCACCGGTGTAGCACATCGGCGCCGCCAGCGGCGTCCCGTCGAAGCCGACCTTCACCGTGCTACCCTCACTGGCAATCCCTTCCCCCGCTGCTCCTCCAGGCTGTCCAAGTAACTGTCTATACGCTCCGTGAAGCGTTCCCAGGTGAAGAGCCCCGCCCGCCGGTGCGCCGCCGCCGACATCTTCCCGTACATCTCTCGGGAGAGGATCAGCCGGGCCATGGCAGCGGCGAAGTCGTCGGGCGTCGGCGGGCAGAGGAAGCCAGTCTCGCCATCGGCCACGCTCTCAAGTGGCCCTCCGCTGGCCACTGCCACCACTGGCTTCCCGAAAGCCATCGCCTCCAGGGGCACAATGCCCCAGTCCTCATTGGGTGGTGTGAAGAGGACAGCATAGCTGCGGTCGTAGAGGTCGAACAGCTCCGCGTCCGTCGGCGAGGCGACGAAGGCAACGTCTTCCCGTCCGCTCACGCTCTGTTGCAGCCATCGTAGATAGGGGGCACTCTTGCGGTCCACCATGCCAGCGACGACGAGGCGGAATTCCTCAGCCACCGGCCCTAGCTGCGCCTTGAGGCGCAAGAAGGCGCGGAGGGCCAGTTCTATGTTCTTGGTCCACATGATGCGGCCCGGCAGCAGAAAGAAGGGCTCCCGGCGGCCGCTGGGCCGCAGACGCTCCATGTCCACGCCGGGATGGACGACCTCGGTGCGGCCCGGCTCCACCAGGCCAGCTCGCAGCAGACGCCGCTCCACCTCACGGCTGACGCAGAAGACGCGCTGGTAACGATGCCAGAGCCGCCGATCCAGGGCGACGAAGAGCCTGACGGCGGCGCGGGTGGCCAGACCGGGACGCATCAGGGTGAGCCAGCGTTGGCGGGTCTCGGTGTCGTAGGCCACCTTCAGCGGGGTGTGGCAGAGACAGAAAAGGGGCATGGTGGGCGCCCGCAGTGTGACCAGGCTACCGATGCCATCGCACGAGACCATCAAGGCATCAAAGCGGCGCCAGTCCTCTCGCATCAGGGCCAGCTCCAGGCAGGCGCGGGCTACGGGGAGCAGGCTCCTCCGCACCGAGACCTGGCCCACCTGCACCACTTCCAGCTCTCGAAACTCGGGGAAGGTATCGTCCGGCTGGAAGCGGCTGGTGAAGAGCGTCCACCGGTGGCGGCTACGGGTCAGCAGCTCCAGGATGGTTCGCTCCGCCCCGCCCCGCAGGTAGACCCATGGGTGGTAGAGGGCCACCCGCACCGCTTCAGCTCTCCCGCCGGGCCTGGAAGTAGGCCTCCAGGGTCTCCCGGGCGGCCCGCTCCCAGGTGAACTGGCGTGCCCGCTCGGGCCCGGCGCTCCGCAAGCGGTCGGCCAGGGAGCGGTCATGCAGCAGCCGCAGGATGCCCTGGGCGATACCTTCCACACTGAGGGGCGACACAGTCACAGCAGCGGTTCCCACCACCTCCGGGAGAGAGGAGGTGTCGCTGGTGAGCACGGGCGTCCCTAGGGCCATCGCCTCCAGTGGAGGGAAGCCGAACCCCTCCAGGAGCGAGGGGTACGCTAGCAGCTCCGCGCCGGCGTAGAGGAGGGGCAGCTCTTCCTGTGGCAGGTAGCCCAGTCTACGTATCCGTTGCCGGAGCGGGGAACGGGCCAGGGCGCGGGCGGCGGCCTCGTGCCGCCAGCCCCACGGCCCGCAGACCACCAGTTCGTGGGGGAGGGAAGCCTCCTGCACCGCCTTTTCGAAGGCCCGAACCAGCCGCGGCAGGTTCTTGCGCGGCTCGATAGTGCCCACGAAGAGAAGGTAGGGGCGTGACAGCCCCAGTCGCTCGCGGAAGGCCCTGATCGCGCTGGCCGCTGGCGGGTGCCAGAACTGGGGGTCCAGGCCCGGATAGACCACTGAAACCCGGCCGCGTGCCCTAGGGTAGCGGGCTTCCAGCTCACGGCGGGTGCTCTGGGAGACGGCAATGATACGGGCCGCCCTGGCGATGGCCAGGCTGGTGAGGAGGCGCAGGTACATCTGGAGACGGGCATTGTGAAGGCCGCCCCGCAGGTAGGCCAGGTCATGGACGGTCAGGACGGCGGGGCAAGGCAGGGACAGGGGAAGGGTGAAGTTGGGTGAGTGATAGATATCGTGCTGGCCCCGGCGGACCGCCAGGGGCACTAGGAGTTGCTCCCAGGCGCCACGCAGCAACTCGTGGGGGGTGGGCAGGGGGGCGAGCGCTCGAACACAGGGCAGCCCGTCCAGCGCCACGGCATCTCGTGTCAGGAAGAGGGTGACAGCACCAGGTGACAGCGCCGCCGCCAGCGCCCGCGCCAGGTTCAACGTGTAGCGGCCGATGCCCGTGAGGGGTGGTCGCAAGGAGCGTCCCATGAGGGCCACTCGCACCGCGTCAGCCCTCCCTCCCGCGGGTCAGAGATCGAGCCGCGCGGGCTCGTCCTTCCGTTGCCTCCCGCACCACCTCTAAGTAGACCGCCACGGTTTCGGCGGCGCAGCGCTCCCAGGAGTAGAGGCCCGCTTGCTCCCGCCCGCTCCGGACAAGCCTTTCCCGCAGCCGGGCGTTCCCAGCCAGGCGGAGGAGGGACTGCGCCAGCGCCTCTCCGTCCTCCGGGGGAAAGAAGAGTGCGGCATCGCCTAGGAGCTCCCGGTGGGCGGGGATGTCCGAGGCGATGACGGCCGTCCCGTGGGCCATCGCCTCCAGGGGCGGCAAGCCGAATCCCTCCGCCAGCGACGGGCAGACTACGAAGGCGGCTTCCCGATAGAGGCGGGACAGCTCATCATCGCTGAGGTGATGTCGTAGCTCGAGGCGGTCCCGCAGGGCCGGCCAGTCCAGTGCCTCCCGTACTGGCCGCTCGTCCCCGGAGCCTGGCTCCGCCACAATGACGAGGGGTAGCGACAGTCCTCCTTCCACCGCCCGGGCATAGGCCCGAACCAGCAGAGGCAGGTTCTTGCGGGGCTCGAAGGAGGCCACACAGAGCACGTGGCGGCTACCGCTCGGTGAGCCCTCCTCTGCGGGCCGGTCCAGGCCATTGAGGACCGTGACCACTCGCTCCGGGGAGATAGGTAGGTGGGCCAGCACCTCCCTCCGCGACGACTCGGATACGACGATTGCCCGCGCCGCCCGCTGCAGCGCCCCCAGGTTCCAGCGGTAAAAGAGGCGCTGGCGGGCTGGTAGCCTGTGGCGGCGGGAGTAAAAGGTGAGGGGTATCAGGTCGTGAACGGTTACCACCAGAGGGCAGGGAAGGCGGCGGGGCAGGGATGGCCAGGTAGGTCGGGTATGGACGGCCGGGACGTGGAGGAGGTCTATCCCCCACCTCTCGGCCAGGCGTGGCAGCGCCCACTGGTAGGCGACGAAGGTGGAGATCTTGCCCAGTCGCAGGCTGGGCAGCGGTTGCCAGGGGAATGCCTCCGGTAGTCCGGGCGGTCGTCCCTGGCCGGGGAGGCCGAAGAGGACACACTCTAGCCCCTGGCCGGACCGGGGCAGCTTTTGCAATAGTCGGAGGGCATAGCGTCCCACCCCGGAGCATAAGGTGTGGGACGCCAGTATGCTGGCGTCGAAACCGAGCCTCATCCTCGGGCCACCGTCCTCCCGCCCGGGCATGCCGCCTGGCGCAGGTGCCGCTCCAGCCGCTCCGCTGCCGCCTCCCACGTCCAGCGCTGCTGGACCACTTCCCTGCCCGCCTGGCCCAGGCGCCGGGCCGTCGCCTCATCGCCCAGGAGCCGTGAGATGGCCTCGGCGAGGAGGGCCTCGTTGCGGGGCACCAGGTAGCCGGTAGCCCCGTCCTGAACGCTCTCCATCACGCCCCCCTGGGCCACTGCCACCACCGGCAGGGCGCAGGCCATCGCCTCCAGCACCGCCAGCCCAAAGGGCTCCCCGTGGGGGGCATAAGCGAAGATGCTCGCCCCCTGGTAGGCCTCTAGGAGAGCGGCATCGTCGATGCCGATTCGCACCATCAGCGTCACCCCCTGACGGATGGCCAGCCGCAGCAGGTAGGCGTGCACACCCGGATTGGCGTAGTTGGCGACGATGACCAGAGGGGGCCGATGACTTTCGGGAAGGCGACCTAGCGCCCGTATCAGGAAATCGAAGCCCTTGTGGTGCTCCAGTGCCCCTACCGACAGCACGTAGCCTGCGCCGTGGCGCCGGCCAGGGAGGAAGCGCCTCCCGTCCACCCCCAGGTAGCAGACAGAGGGCTCCCGGCCGTAGTGGCTCTGAATTAGGCGGGCAGTAAAGCGGGAGTTGGTGAGGACGATGGTGGCCGCCCTCACATTGCGATGGTCGTAACGGCGAAGGGCCGCCGCCACCAGGGCCTGAGCGGGCCGGTGCCAGGCGGCACGCAGGCGCTGATAGGGGCCTAGGGGCCCAGCGTCGGGGCGGCACTCCACCTGCACCAGGCGGCGCGGCGGCTCATGGCAGTAGTAGACGCTGGGCGTCGTCAGGTGGGCCAGCAGCGCCGGCGACTGCATGAACCGACAGGCGCTGGCAAGGACGACGTCGTAGCCGGCGGCATCAATCCTCCGGGCCAACTGCCGCGAGACCCCGTCCAGCCGCTGCAGGTCACGGTACTGCTGCCAGTCGTTCAAGTAGAATCCCAGGCGACGAGGACGGGCCGGCCAGAAGGGAGCGATGTGCACGGCGCAGGCGTATTCCCTGCTCGCCAGGAAGCACTCGTCGGCCGTGGAGAGGGTGTACACGTCTAGGGAATGTCGGGCAGCCAGCCTTCGCCCCAGCTCGTAGAGAGAGCGGGAGGCGCCGCCAGAGGGATGATTGTGGAAGACGGCGATCCTCACCTCTGCCCTCCCTCGCCTCGTTCCCACTCCTTCTCCAGCCGATGCGCTCTAACAGTGCACCCAGCAAACAGCCAGAAGAGGGCAGAGACCTGGACGGCGGCCCAGACGGGGTGGAACGCCCCCACTACCATGAAGCCGATGCCAGCGCCCGCCACCCCCAGAGTGAGCGAGCGCAGCCAAAGGTCTCTCACCCGGAAGGCGGTAAGGAGGCTACTCAGGGTCGCCATCGTTAGCAGCAGGCTGAACAGCAAGACGGCGGCGGGCCCCATCTCCAGCCCTAGCTGTAGGTACCACGTCTCTGTGGCCCAGGCCGGCAGGGCCCCCGTGCCGATGTTGCTGGCCAGAATGGAGACGTGGCTGCCGTAGCCCAGCCCGTGGCCCAGTATCGCCCCCTGAACCAGCTCCATGCTCAGACGGATGTACTCCCGATGGGCGAAGGCAGAGCTCTCCTGGGGCGAGAACATGCTACTCAGGGCGCCCAGGCCGAGACCCGAGACCAGAACGAAGAGCGCCACCAGCACCGCCGTAGCGGCGGCTACTCCCAGAAAGCGACCGAAGCGACGGGACACCAAGATCACCACCCCCAGTCCCAGAGCGGCCGCTATCATGGGCGCCCGGGAGAGGGTTAGGCCCAGCGCTCCCAGCATGGCCAGCAGGAAGAGACCAGCCAGGAGGCCGTCCCGCCGTCCCCTGACGCAGGCTAAGAGCCCGGCCGCCAGGGGCACCATCAGCACCTGGAAGAAGGCCAGGCCCAGGTCGGAGAGGAACAGGGAGGAGGCACGGGGCAGCTCGCCAGCGGAGAGTAGACGCTTCCGCACCAGCTCCACTTCGTGGGGGGTTCCCACAGCCTCCGTGAAGCGGGTGTAGCCCAGCGCCTGGAAGATGCCGTTGCTCAGCTCGGGCGCCAGCCACTGCCAGAGGGCCACGGCAGCTATGAGGAGGGCTGTCCCTCCCAGAACGAGTAGCATCTGCCGCGGGTGCCGGCGCTCGAAGGAGAGGCCACGGCCTACAAAGTAGGCCAGGAGATAGAAAGCGTCCTGTCGGAAGGCCAGCAGCCGCACTAGGAGGCTCGACTGCTGCTGGTCGCCAGGATACAGGATATACACACCCACCAGGGAGACGTAGGCGACCATCAGGATGTCCATGAAGTAGAGCCTGGGCGCCTGTCTCCTCCCAAACGCCTCGTGGCAGACCCTCGCCAGCAGGGTGACTAGGACGACATCCTTCCAGAGCTGACTGGCCCGCAGCACCATCGCCGAGTCGGTGGCGGCGAAGGCAACGAAGGAGAGAAAGCGGCTCAGGGGGAGCAGGGCCATCAGTCCTATCGCCGTGGGCAAGGGCCATCGCCAGGCGACGTAGACCATGGCACCCCCTGCCAAACATAGGGAAAGGGGCACTACGAGGCCACTGGCCAAGGCGCCGAACAGCAGCGCCGCCCCCAGAAGGGCGCCCGGGCCGAGCAGCAGCGCCGTCGCTGGATGGAGGTGGGTAGGTGGGCGAGGTCGCCCCAGGGATAGCTGCCGGAGGGTCATCTGGCCTCCACCGCTGACTGAGGGCGCAGGAGTTCGTGAGGGTAAGGGGCCATACCCAGCCGGCCCCGCAGGAAGTCCAAGATAGCCCGCGTCTGGGCGTGGTAATAACCGTCCCCTCGTGAGGAAGGGGTGAAGACAGTTCGCAGCCCCGTCTTGGCCAGGGTCAGGAGGAGCCTCGCGGCCGCCCAGAGACGGCCTACCACGCCACCGTGGGTAAAGACCAGCAGGTAATAGTTCCTGACCACGTAATAGCGGACGATGCGGGGATCCACGGCCTCGGTGGTGGCAGAGATATCGTGCCAAACCACGGCATCAGGCACGTAGCGGACAGGTACCCCCTTACGGCGTGCTCTCAGGCACCACTCCACGTCTTCCAGATAGAGGAAATAGCGTTCGTCCAGGGGGCCTATGCGTTCGGCCGCCTCAAGGGAGAGGAAGAGAGCACACCCGGATGCCCAGGGGACTTCTGTCTCCTCCGTCAGTTCGTGAGCCTTGCGGCCGGCGCCTCGGTGCTGGCGCTCCAGCCAGGGCCAGCGCAGCAGACCGCCGGCGGCCCATATGGTGCCCGTGTTGGACGCCAGGACCTTGGGCGTCAGCAGGACACTATCGCCGTGCCGGCGAGAGGACTCCACCAAGGCAGTGAGGCAGGAGCGATCCAGGGTGACGTCGTTGTTCAAGAGGAAGGCGTAGTGGGCCCCGGTTTGGCGCGCCCAGGCCAGGCCAGCGTTACAGGCAGCGGCGAAGCCGCGGTTCTCGGAGAGCGACAGTACCTTCACGGTCGGCAACGACGCTCGTATGGCCTCGACGCTGCCGTCACTGGAGGCGCCATCGACGACGCACACTCGCAGATTCGGGTACTCCAGGGAGAGGATGGAACGGAGACACCGCAGCGTGAGCTGCCGGCCGTTCCAGTTGACCACCACCACGCCCACCATCGGCGCGGGAGTCACCATGGTTGCGCCCCTCGAACTCTAGAACTCGTTCACCACCAGGCCGATGATCTCCACGTCCAGGCGCCGCAGGGACTCTTGGACCCGGCGATGGATCTGCATGTCCTGGGGCCGGGTGCGGACCACGTAGAGCGCCGCCCTCGTCTGCTGGGCCAGCCAGAAGGCGTCACTGGAGAGCAGGGCAGGCGGCGAGTCGATGACGACGTAGGCCCCCGCCGCGGTCGTCTCCTCCAACAACCTTGTGAGGGTATCCTCTGGGCCCGCTCGCCCGTTGCCTTGGCCCCACAGGTGGCATTCCTGAAGCGTCGCCAACAGCCCATCCCGCTGGGGCCCTCTGGCGTGGAGGACGCTCTCCCGGAACCATCCCCGCTCCTGGCCAGTGCCCCGCTGGAAGCTGCTCAGCAGGAGGGTGGGGGCATCCTGTCCCAAGGCCATCGCCAGATTGGTGGCTACGGTGGAGCGACCGTCCCCGCTGTGGGCGCTGACGACAGAGAGGGCCTTCAGGGGTCGATCTTGGAGGAGCGTCCGCACGCTGAGGGCCAGTAGACGGAATGCCTCGGCGAAGGCGCCAGCGCTCCCCTCCGTCGGCAAGAGCCCCTCCCGGGCCTGCCCCTGGACGCCCCGGCGTGACCCCCGGAGTCTGTGGGCTATGCGGCTCACTCCTGGTATGACTACCGTCATGCTGTTCCTCCTTAACGCTGTAGCCTGGGGACCTGGGCCAGCACGGGCCACCCTAGGTGGCCCTCCAGCTCAGCGGCAGTCCAGGGCATCGCGTGGAAGTAAGCCAGTAGGTATATGGCTGTCAGCCCCAAGAAAAGGGACAAGACTGTGGCCAGCCCATAGGTGAGGAGGAGCCACCAAAGGTCGGACTGGAGGGTGGCCTCCTGCATCACCTTCACCTCTGGCTGGGCCGGCAGGGTTCGCCTGGCCTGGATGTCGATAACGGTGTCCTCCAGCTTGGAGAGCTGTCCTTCTGCTTTCTGGAGTCCCAGACTCAGCTTGTCGTACTGGGGCTTGAGGGACAGCAGGCGGTCCAGCTCTGCCTGCTCCCGTCGCAGCGCCTCTCCCAGGGCGCCCGCCCGGGCTTGGCTAGCCGCCTGAGCGACGATGAGCTGGCTGACGAGGGCCTGTTGGGCCTGGATAGCGCTCGGGAGTTGAGAGGCGCCGCTGGCCGTCTCGAAGACATTGAGGGCTGCCTGCGCCTCCTCCAGCCGCTGGCGGGCCGCCTGCAACTGGGCCCGCACCTCCTCCAGCGCCGGGTCGGTGCCGCCGGAGGCGAGGGACAGGTCAGACTCTCGCTGCTCCAGGCGGGCCACGGCTGCCTGGGCCAGGTTCACCTCAAAGGCCAGCCTGTTGTACTCGGACTGCAGACGCAGGAGCCGCTCCAGCTCCTGCCGCGCTGCCGCCAGCGCCTCCCCGTCCGACCTGTTACCGGGGCTACCGCCAGAGGAGAGGGACATGGTGCGGAGCTGACCCACCAGCGACATCTGGTGATCGATACGCTCGTTGAGGCTGTAGGCGTCGTTCTCCCGCTCGAAGGCGACGAGGGCAGCACGGGCGGCGTCCACGGCCTGCCGTGCCTCCTGGAGCTGGTCCGCGTAGGCGGCGCGGACGTTGGTGGGGTCAGGGCTGTTGATCTCCTGGAAGAGGCGCCGCGCCTCCTCCGCTGCCAGGTTGGCTATCCTGATAGCTCGCTGACCGTCCTTGTCCTCGGCCCTGACGCCATAGAGGAGGCTGGGATTAGGACGGTTCAGGTTGGAGACGATATCGATGGAGATGCGAAGCTCCTCTGGCCGTGTGCCATCCCCTAACCTCTCCGCCACTCGCCTGGCCAGCTCCTCGCCCTCGTCCACCGAGTCGAACCCTATTTGCGGCACCAGGTATTCACCCGGCTCCGGCAGGAAGGGCTGCAGGACGACGACGGTGGCCTGGGCCGTCTGGCCCGCCGTCAGATTGTGGTACACCCACACCCCGCCCACACCGAGGACTAGGAGCAGGACGGGGACGAACCACCATCTCTGGAGCGCTCTCAGATACAAGTCCAGCTCCATCGTCCGCTCACCTCCTAGAGCACTAGCCGCCGGAAGCGCACGCTACCGGCCAGGAGAGCGACCAGGGTGACAGCATCGCGCGCCAAGTGGGCCACAGCCTTGAGGGCCGGCCAGCGGCCGACGAAGCGCCGGCGCAGCGGGAAGATGACCAGGTAGGGAACGGCGAGGACCAAGAACGGACGCCGCCAGCAGCCCAACAGGAGGCCCAGGAGGAAGGACTGGAAGAGGAGATGCCAAGGGTGCACCCACAGTCCCAGGAACAGATGGCGGCGCAGCTCAGGGTAGCGGGCCACCTTGGCCGGCCAGTTGTGGGCGCGGACGGCATGCCGTAGCCAGCCCAGGGGCCCCAGGGTGAGTACTTGGTGGTAGACTAACGCCTGGGGGGCGAAGACGGCCCGCCAGCCCAGCCGCTGGACCCGCCAGCCCAGATCCACGTCCTCCCAGTAGTGACACCCCGGGTCAAAGCCGCCAGCCACCTCCAAGACCTCCCGTCGGTAGCAGACGTTGGAGGTGGAGAAGGAGCCATCAAAGCGCAGCGTTTCGATGAAGTGATTGAAGAGGGGCTGCCTCTGCCCTGGGTGAGCGATCGTTCTCCCCTGGACAGTTCCTATGCCGTCGGCGAAGGCCCCCAGGCAGGAGGCCAACCAGCGACGGGTGGGGACGCAATCGCTATCGGTGAACGCCAGGAGGCGGCCGCGGGCCAGGTAGACACCCACATTGCGGGCCATGGCCGGGCCGCTGTCCCGTCGCAGCCGCACGCCCAGGAAGGGGACGGGGCTCTCTCTCGCTTTCTCCTGCAGCAGCCGGACGGTGCCATCATTAGAGGCATTGTCTATCACGACGATCTCGTAGTCCGAGGAGGGAAACTCCTGCCGGAAGAGGGCGTCTATGGCATCGGCGAGGAGGCGCTCGCGATCGCGGGAGGGCACCACCACCGTCACGATGGGGCAGTTATGGACAGGGCCGCCCCTGGCCACGATCTCGTACATGGAGGGGTGAACATCTGCCAAGGGCTTCCGCCAGCCACTCCCGACCATCGGCGTCGCCTCTCTCAGAGCACCAATGTCCTGCTCTTGGCGCTGCCGTACAGGAGGGCCAGGGCGAGCAGGAACGAGCTCTCCAACTGTAGGGCCAGCCGCAAGGCAGCCCGCCCCCAGCGCCGTGGCGGCCAGCCGTCCACTTTCAGCGCTGGCCAGGCACAGCGGAGCCAGGGGAGTGCCAGCAGGATTGCCCACGGCGTGACCCTGGTCAGGGCGAGCCCGGCCAGGAGGAGATAAAAGGAGGCGCTCTGACGGTGGAGGAAGTAGTGCCTGTACAGGCACGTCTCCCGGAGCTCCGGGTAAGCGGCCACCAGTCGGGGGAGCACCTGGGCCGCTACCGCATGGAACAGGTAGCCACGGGGCGAGACGGGCGTCGCTTGGTGCAGGACCACGGCACCCTCGGCGAAGGCGGAGGCGTAGCCAGCCCGCTTCAACCGCCAGGCCAGCTCGGTGTCATCGCCACCCACAGGCTGGCCCCAGGAGTAGGTCCGCATCGTTTCTAGGAAGCCCCCCATTTCTAGGAAGAGGTCACGCCTGTAGAAGACGTTGGCGGTAGCGTAGAGACCGTCCTCCCGGTCCACGCGGTGGATCTGGTGCATGAAGAAAGGCTGGTCGGGAGTGGCCTCCAGGGGACGTATAGGGCCGCACACCAGCGCCACCCCGGGGCGGAACTCTGCCACGGCGCTGGCTATCCAGCCAGGCAGAGGCAGGCAGTCGTCGTCTGTGAAGGCTAGCACCTCGCCCCGGGCCAGCTCTGCCCCGCGGTTGCGGGAGGCGGCGGGACCGTCGTCCCGCTTGCGGTGGTAGCGGACCGGGAAGGGGAGCACCTGCGCCGCCTCTCGGACGACATCCGGCGTGTCGTCGCCGGATGAGTTGTCCACCACTATCACTTCCAGCAGCCTAGCCGGATAGACCTGGGCGGAAAGGGCATTGAGGAGTTGACGCAGGTAGGGGGCGCGATTGCGAGTGGGGACGATGACGGAGGCGGAGGGCCAGCGGTGCAGTACCTCTCTCGCCCGCGCAGAGAATAGGGTAGAGATGGCCTCAGTACTCACCGAGAGAACCCTCCTCCTTGGCCCTCTTCATGGCCCAGCGGAAGGCATAGAGGCCCAGCGGGAGGGACAGGGCAGCCATCACCGTGAGGGTGAGGGCCTGGGGCGCTACGTCCGCCCCGCTGCCCCCCGCCAGCCCCTCCCTAATGCCAGACAGGGCATGTGTGAGAGGTACCAGGAGCGTCACCGGCTGCATCCAGTCGGGCAGCGCCTCGACGGGGAAGAAGGCGCCACCCAGGATGGCCGAGGCTGCGGCATAGGCCAGCAGGACCGGGTCACCTTGCTTCACCAGCAGCAGGAAGGCGGCGGAGAAGGCACCCATGGCCAGGAAGGCGGCCTGGGCCGGGACGACGACGGCGACGATGGCCAGCGGGTTGGCCGCGGGCCAGAAGCCCAGCGCCAGCCAGCCGAACATCATCAGCGCCGCCGTCCGGAAGGCTGAGAAGAGGAAGCGGAAGAGCCAGCAGGAGATCAGCAGTTGCCACTCCGCCACCGGGGCCATGAGCACACTCTCCAGCGTCCCTGCCCGCTGGTTGTCCTGGATGCCGCGAGGGAGGGAGGCCAGTCCCTGCGCCAGCAGGTCGGTGAAGGCCAGCCCCACGATAACGAAGGCGATGTAGCCGCCCTCTCCCTCCACTAAGGCGCTGCGGTCACCGATGGCCTTGCCAGCGAAGTAGATGAGGCCGATGGTCATGAATACCCCTGCCACCTGGAAGAAGGCCGCCAAGCGGTAACTGCTCCAGATGAGGAAATCGCGGCGGAGGTGGGCCAGGACGATGCTCATGCCGGCACCCTCTCCTGGGCCCGCTCCTGGCGTCCCTTCTCCACAATCAGGGCGAACATCTCCTCAAGGGTCAGTTGCCGCTGTCGGCAGGACCAGACATCGCCTCCCGCCTCCACCAGCCGGCGCACGATGGCCGGCAAGACGGCTGCGCCGCGCCTCGCCCTCACCTCCAGCCGGTAGCGACCGGCCTCATCAGGGACGGCCCGCAGGGAGTCCACTCCGGGCAGATGTCGCAATCCCTCCAGGGAATCCTGGCCAAGGCCGCTAACGGTGACCTCGTACATCTCGTCTCCCTGCAGCAGGTCCCGCAGTTGCTCTATATGGCCGGTCAGCTGGAGCTCCCCCCGGGCAATGAAGGCGATGCGGTCGCATAGGAACTCTGCCTCGGCCATGATGTTGGTAGCGATGAGCACCGTGCGGCGGCCATCGGCCACCCGTTCCTTCACCAGCCGTCGCAGCTCCAGGGCGGCGATGGGGTCGAGGCTGCGGGTCGGCTCGTCCATGATGAGGACATCGGGGTCGTTCAGGAGGCCGCGGGCTATGGCCGCCCGCTGTCGCATGCCCGAGGAATAGTGGTGCATGCGCAGGTGAGCGCTGCCGGCCAGTCCCACCAAGTCCAGCAGGTCCCAGGCCCGCCGGTGCGCCTCCCGCGACGGGATACCGTAGAGAGCGGCGTAGAACAGTAGATTCTCTAACGCCGAGAGCCGCCAGTAGAAGCTGCGTTCGTCCCCGTAGACCACACCGATGCGTCGGCGGACAGCCAGGCTCTCTCGCACCACGTCCAGGCCAGCCACCAGTGCCTGCCCGGCGGTGGGCACCACCAGGGTGGAGAGGACACGGACGAGGGTTGTCTTGCCGGCGCCGTTGGGCCCCAGCAGCCCGAAGATCTCGCCCCGGTATACCGCGAGGTCAACGTCCTGGAGAGCGGTCTGGCCAGGCTCCCGCCGGAAGAGGGCCTGCCACCCCTGCTGCTGGGGGAAGCGCATGGTGAGGCTTCTGGTCTCTATGGCGACCTCCCTCACAGAACCAGCCTCCGCGCCCGAAGAGATCCCCGCAGCAGGCCGGCCAGCCACACCAGGTGCCGCACGCCGATGCGGGCCACGGTGCGGGCGGAGCCAGGCCACTCCCCGGGCGGCCAGAGGTCTACTCTCTGGCTGACTACGCCCAGCCAGGGCAGCGCCAGGAGGAGCCAGGGCCAGCGCCGCGTCACGGCGGTGGCGAGGAACCCGGTCAGGGCCAGATCAAAATAGAGTGTCTGCTTGGAGGCGAAGAGCCCCGCTGTGAGCGCCTTACTGCCGAACTCGGGCACCGCGGCGGCGAGGCGGGGCAGATCGCTGGCCTGGCGCATCTGCCGGGCAGGCCATTCCCGCCGGCCGCCAGTGGGTGGGAAGAGGCGGAACTGGTAGACTTCTTCCCGAAAGCGGACACGCCAGCCGCAACGCTGCAGCCGCCAGGCCAGCTCCGTATCCCAGCCGAAGGAGAGCTCCTCCTGGCCTCCCGCGAGGGAGCTGTCGAAGCCTCCGCTGGCCAGGGCTGCCGTGGTCCGGTAGAAGACATTGGTGATAGGGAAGAGGACCTGAGAGAGGAAGCCTTTATCGTCCGGATCGGGGCGGGTGCCGGGCACGCTCAGGTAGCGGGGCTCGCTCCCAGGCAGGGCGAAGACGGGGCCGCTCACCACGGCTGTGTCCTCATCGAACCAGGCGACGGCGGACTTTAGCCAGTCCTCCGGCAGGTTGCAGGAATCATCCGTATGGGCGCAGACCTGACCCCTGGCCTCAGCCATGGCCCGATTGCGGGCCGTCGGCCCCTCCGTCCGCGGGAGGAGCAACTCTCGCACCGAGCATCGCCCTACCGCTCCCATCTCCGCCACCGTGGTAGAGGCCTCCTCGCATGACCCGTCGTGCAGCACTATCACCTCATAGAGACGGGGCGGGTAGCTTTGGTGGAGGAGGGAGCCGAGGGTCTCCCGCAGGCGGCGACCGCCCTGATTGACGGAAACGATGACGGAGACCACGGGTTGGCCGGAGGAAGCGGCATCGTCGGCCTCGCCCAGCCGGGGGGCTAGCTCGGCGACGATGACGTCCCGCATGGAGGGCATCCCCCAGGCGAGGAGGCGACGGAGCTTACGGAAGGCGTAGTCCTGCACGTTGAGCGGCTCCATCTCCAGGAAGGCCCGCTCGCCGATGATGTAGTCGCAGCGGAGTGTCTGGAAGCCCGCCCGTCGGCAGACATCCACCAGTTCATCTCGGTGGTAGAGGCGACGCCTGGGCAGGGCTGGCCAGCTCAGAGAGATGGCCGCTTCTTCCGGACGGGGGAAGAAAGGCCGGCCGACGGCGGCGGCGAGGCGCACACCGAGGGCGCTTTGATTGGCGGTGGCCACCAGGGCCCGCCCGCCGGGAGCTATGGCCCGTCGCAGCGACCTGAGGAAACCTTCCGGCGACCCGGGGAGAGACTCCAGCACCAGAGGCACGATGACCAGTCTGTAGGCGCCGCGGGGGAGTCCAGCATCCTCCAGATCCTCCAACCTCAGGCAGCGGGACACCAGGGGGGCCAGGGCCCCCGTAAGATAGGTGCCAGGGAACTGCCAGACTTCCAGACCATAGCCCAAACGGACCAGGCATTCGGCGAGCAAGGCATTGCCACCGACGAGGAGCAGGCGTCCCCGTGGCATCAGGCGAGCAGCCCGGTGGACCAGCTCGGCTACCAGAGGGAGGCTGAAGTGCAAATGGTGATAAGCTCGTTCAGTGATGTCGAGGCCGTCCAGCACGTCCTCGGCGAAGCGGCGCGCCCCGGCCAGCGTAAGAGGCGTGCTGGCTGGGGCGGTGGCGGCTGTCGTCATCGCCGCGCTCCCGAAAAGACACGTCCGCGTCCGAGGCCGGAAGAGGCGGCACTCTCTAGGGTCTCCTCCAACTGGCGGCCCACGTTCTCCAGGGACCAGGGCTCCGCCCACTCGCGGCAGTTGGCCACTGTTTCCGGACGGCGCGCCAGTTCGATGGTCTCCAGCACGGCGTCAGCGAGCTGGCTGGCCGCCCGCTCGCTCACCAGGTCGAAGTAACTCATGAGGGGGACGGTCACCCCCACGCTGGGATGGGTAACAATCTCACCCGGGCCTCCATAGGCGCTGCACACCACCGGCGTGCCGCAAGCCAAGGACTCGGTCACCACCATGCCGAAGGCCTCCTCCACGGAGGGGAGGACGGTCACCGCTGCCCGAGAGTAGAGCTGGGGGAGCTGGTCCAGGGTGCCTGGGCCGCAGACCTCAATGGCCTCACGCGCAGAGGGGCTGCGCACCACCTCCATCCGCTCCAGCGTGTAGACCGCGAACTCAAAATCAAAGCCGACGAGGCCGAAGGGCCCGGCCAGCACCAAGCGGGCGCTGGGGCAGCGACGGTGTATCTCGTTCCAGGCCCTGAGCAGCAGGGGGCCGCCCTTGCGGGGGTCGCCCAGGTCGCCGGTAAAGAGCACCTGGGGGTGATCCAGGTCCTTGGGGGCGCAGGGACGGAAGAGCTCCATGTCTACTGGTGGCGGCAGCACCTCCACCGGCACCCCGTAAAGCTGGGAGGCTTCCTGCGCACCGCCGGGGGTCAGCGCTGCCACCTTGCTGGCCCGGCGCATGAGCTGCTGGAAGAGCCAGCGGTCCAGGCGGCCCGGCCAGTGATGACTGCGGACGATGAGATGATAAAGGTAGGGAAGCCCCAAGAACTGTTTGATGAGAGGGGCGGCCACCAGGGAGGAGTAGCTCCAGAGGTGGGCCACGTCGTAGCGTCCCTGCAGCACCAGCTTCAGTGCGCCCAGGCCGAAGGCGTAGAGCCGGAGCAGGGGGCCGTAGCGGTAGGTAAGGGGATGGGAGAACTGGCGCAGGTAGATGACCCGGACGGGGCCATCATAGGTGACCCGCTCCCGGCCGGGCTTGGAAGTGACGATGTCCACCTCATGACCGCGGCGGGCTAGATAGTTGGAGAAGTCATGAATGCATCGCTCCGCCCCGCGTCGGATGTAGGGCCAGTAAGTGGGATAGGGATAGACTATCTTCATCCTCCCTGGCGGCCCTCCTCCTCACCGATAGGCGTGCAGCACCACCTTGGTGATCTCATGAGGGAAGCGGGACTGGAGGTTGAAGCGGGCCTTCTCTTCGACGCGAGAGAAGCGGGCCAGCAGGATCCAGAGCTTGTAGCAGGTGACGCTGGGGTGCCACCACATATCGCTCTTGCCAGCGTGGACGAACTCCAGCAGCGCCCGGCCAGGGAAGGCTTCCAGCTCCGGGTTATAGACGTCGGCGAAGATGGCGAAGCCCCGGGTGACAGTCCAGATGGCCTCTATGGCCCGCAGCGGGTCCCGCAGGTGGATGAGGAGATCGCTGCAGAAGACCATATCGAACATGCCTAGCCGCTCCGGGCTGACGTCGTAGACGCTCAAGATCTCCTTTCTCACCTTGGAGCCCAGGATCTCGCTGGCGATGCGGAAGCCCTCGCCCTTGGGCTGGGCTAGGCCAAGCCTGTCGAATTCCTCCAGCCAGTTGCGGGGGATATCTGCGTCCCGCGTCGAGCCGATATCGATGGCTACCACTTCAGCTCCTCGCCGTTCGAACTCAAAGGCCCAGAAGCCGTCAAAGGTGGCCACGTCCAGGACGCGCATGCCCCGCATGTCCGCGGGCAGGTGGTAGTAGGGGATCTGGGCACGGTGGTCCACATAGCCTGGCGTGGTGACGCCGTGAGGGAGCTCTATCGTGTGGTACCACTCGTAGCCGGATATCCTCTCGATGATGGCACGGGCCTCGGGGCTGACCGGCGCATCATAGGATGGGAGGGGTCGCTCTGCCTGGGCCTGTACTGTCGCCAGGGAGGAGCCATCGTTCTTACCTCCCAGCCAGTCCAGAGCCGGGCGCACAAGGTAACGATAAGGAGCGCTGCGGCGCACCCTCTCCGCCTCCTGGACGCCCATGGCAAAACCTACTTCCAGCGGGCCGATGCGTACCCGCTTCTCCCGCTTCAGGGGCCCAGTGATCCCGTCGTCTCCGGTCAAGGCTGCTCTCCCCTTTCGTCTGGCGGGCAGCCGCCGTCCAGTTCAACCGGCCGGCGCGTACCCTTTGAGGACGACCTTCCAGAAGCGGCCCACGCGATTCTCGGCGATAAAGCGAGAGACCTCCTCCACCGGATGGAAGCCTGCTACCTCCATCATTTTTCGCAGGGCCTTTATGTTGTGGCGCCACCAGATCCCCATGCTGGTGGTGCCCACGAACTCGCTCAGAGGCCTTCCCAGGCTCTCCAGATCCGGATCGAAGGGCTCGGCGACGATAGCTACCCCCCTGGTCACCGAGAAGATGTTCTCCAACGCCGTCTGGGGGTCACGCAGGCGTAGCAACAACTGGCTGATGAGGACGAGATCGAACCTCCCTAGCCTCTCCGAGGAGAGGTCATAAACGTTGAGCGTCTCCCGCCTCACCCGGGAGCCCAGCACCTCTCTGGCGAGGCGAAAGCCCTCCCCCGGGAACTGGAGGCCGAGCTGGGCCAACTGCTCCTCCCAGCGCCGTCGTAGCACCTCCTCCGGGTCTCCTTCTGTCAGGAAGGACTCCCGGAGACGGCGCGGGATGTCGTGATCGGAGGGGGAGTCCACGTCGATGCCGATGACTTCGCTGGCCCCCCGGCGCTCCATCTCGAAGGCCCAAAAGCCATCATAGGTGCCGATGTCCAGGCATCGCTTGCCGGACAGGTCCTCGGGCAGACCATAGAGGTGGACGGTACTGCGGTTGTCCACGAAGCCGGGCGTGACCACGCCGTTGCCGAGGTCTATGGTGTGGTACCAGCCTATGTGGGAGACCCTCTGCCATAGCTCTCCCGCTGCGCCGTCGACCGGGCCAAGAGGACGGCCGACGATGGGAGGCGGTATCTCGCTGCAGGTCTGGGGCTCCCGGCCCCTCCCCTGGACCAGGCGCAGACCAGGACGTACCAGATAACGGTAAGGCCAACTATTGCGGATCCGCTCCGCCCGCCTCTCCTCTAGGGCCAGTCCCAGCTCAAAGCCGGCGAAGCTGATCCGCTTTTCCCTCATGAGTGGCATACAGTCCGCTACCTCCTAGCTCTCCTCATGGTGGGGGAAGGGGGGTTAATACATGGTTAACCTGAGGGCCATAGCGCTCCAGCCCGGGGTAGCGGGCTGGCCGCTGGCGGTAGCGGAGGTTAGGAGGGAGTTAAGCAGGCCGCCCGAGAAGCCACCCTAGCGCCGATGCCCAACGTCGCCACGGCGACGGGGAGGGCAACAGCTCCAGCGGGTCCAGCTCCAGCAGAGCCGACAGGAGGCGCTGTCCCGTCACAGGCTCCACCTCGTCCCGCAGGAGGCTGGGCATATCCAGGACGGCGTTGAGGAACACTATCTGACTGAACAGGTTGATGACCGCCAGCCGGTAGTCCTCCCAGCACTGCTGGAAGCTGTAGCCCCGCACGCCGTTCTCTAGGAGGGCCCGGTGGTATCTGGGCAGGAGCTCCCGTTCCGCCTCTCTTCTATCGGCCGGGCTAAGGCTAGAAGCGAACAGGCAGGCCACGTCCATGGGGCCGCGGCCTCTCACGGACGTCTGCCAGTCCAAGACGGCCAGCAGGGGCCCGTCTGACGCGGCGAAGAGCAGGTTGTTGAGACGGAAGTCGCCGTGCACCAAGGTGAGCGGGGGCGCGGCCAGACGGTCCAGCACGGTGGGGTTCCGCTGCATCCGCTTTCCCAGCGTCATCAACGGGGGCGGCAGGTGCCGGCGGAAGCGACGGAGGAAGGTATCCCAGGCGTCGGGCCCCCGACTGCCGATGAATTGGACTACGAGAGCGTCGTTGGGAGCGGGGAGCCAGGGGAGGCGCTCCAGCTCGGGGGAGGCCCACCAGGCAGCGTGCATGCGGGCCAACCAGCCCAGGAGATGCTCCGCCCGGGCCAGGTTGCAGCCGGCCAGCAGGTCTCCCGGGCTCGCCTCCGTCAGATCCTGAAGCAAGAGTACGGGGAGGCCGTCGGAGGTCTCGGCGGCCCAGTAGAGGCGGGGCGTGGGCAGCCCCGCTCTGGGTGCCAGCTCCTGGTAAAAGCGGGCCTCTCGCTGGTACAGCCTGAACATGCGGCCCAGCTCACGGATGGGGCCGGGGCCGGCGGGGAACTTGGCTATGAGACTCCCGGGCGCGCCGGGCTCCTCCACGTCATACCGCACTCTCAGCCGGGCCAGGCGGCCGGTGAGCCCTTGCCCGGGTCCCAGGGGCCCCGCCTCCAGAGCCACTACGGATGCTCGCCGGAGAACTCCCCCGCAGCGGAGGGCCTGCGTGAGCCAGGCCGGCGTCAGTCCCTCGGGCTCGGGGGGAGTGGCGAGACCTGCGGGTGCACCGGACGACGGCGTGGCCTCTGGCTCGGGACGCATGGGAGGCTAGGAGCTCCTCAGCTTTGCTGCCAGCTGGTCGATGAGAGTGCGCAATTGGGTCTGGGCTAAGCAGTTGACGACCCAGTCATCGACATCGGGGCCGGGGGGACAACCGTCCATACGACTGCGCAGGTCCTGGAGCTTCAGGAGGGCGGCGCTGATGTTGCCGGACTGGATATCGCCAGCAATGAGGGAGAGGGCGTTCAGGATGGTCGCCTTCTTGCCCGCAGCGAAGACCTTGTCCGGCAGGGAGGCGACGACGCCTGCGATCCAGCTAGGATCGGCCATCAGGTAGCGGGCCAGGGCGAAGTCATCCCCACCAGTGTGTGGGTTGAAGGCATCCCCGGCGGCCACCACCTTGCCGTCCCATTGCACCACGAGGGCATGGATGCCATCGGCGCCGCCGTAGAAGTCGGTAACGAGGCGGCCACCGTTGCCAAAGGAGGTATCCAGGCTGCCATCGGCGTTGTAGCGGGCCAACCCGAAGTCTATACCGGTGCCGGGGCTGGTGGCGAGGCCAGCGGCCAGGAGCTTGCCGTCCGGCTGCAGCGTCAGGGCGAGGGCCTCGTCAAAGCCGCCGGCGAAGTCGGTGGTGACGCGGCCATCGCCATCGAAGGAGGGGTCGAGGTTGCCGTCGGGGAGATAGCGGGCCAGGGCGAAGTCCAGATTGCCGGTGGACGGGTTGTGGGCGAAGCCAGAGAGCACCAGCTTGCCGTCCGGCTGGATGACCAGACCGAAGGCCACGTCGGTGAAGCCGTAGAAGTCAGTAACGCCCACCCCATCAGCACCGTAGGTAGCGAAGGAGGTGTCCAGGCTGCCATCGGTATTGTAGCGGGCAAGGGCGAAGTCGAAGTTGCCGGTGGCGGTGTTGAAAGAGAGCCCGGCGGCCACCAGTTTGCCATCGGGCTGCAGTGCCAGCTTTAAAGCGCCGTCGGTGCTGCCGAGGAAGTCGGTGGTGACGCGGCCATCGCCGCTGAAGGAGGGGTCGAGGTTGCCGTCGGGGAGATAGCGGGCCAGGGCGAAGTCATAGCCGCCGGTGGAGGGGTTCTGAGCGAAGCCGGCCAGCACCAGCTTGCCGTCCGGTTGGAGCACCAAGCTGAAGGCCACGTCGGTGCCACCATAGAAATCGGTCATGCCCACGCCATCGTCGCCGTAGGTGGCGAAGGATGTGTCCAGGCTGCCGTCAGGATTGTAGCGGGCCAGGGCGAAGTCGTCGGCGCCGGTGACGGAGTTGTAGGCGAACCCGGCGGCCACCAGCTTGCCGTCGGGCTGCAGTGCCAGGCCATGGATCTCGTCGAAGCCGCCCAGGAAGTCAGTGGTGACGATGCCGTCGCCACTGAAGGAGGTGTCCAGGCTGCCATCGGGCCGGTAACGGACCAGGGTGAAGTCGAAGTTGTTGTTGGCAGGGTTCCGCGCCCTTCCACCGGCCACCAGCTTGCCGTCCGGTTGCTGCACCAGAGCGAAGAACTCGTCCTCGTAGAAGCTGTGGCCCACATCGGTGGTGACGCGGCCGTCGCCATCGAAGGAGGGGTCGAGCAGAACGGGGACGGCCGCGGCGGCGTCGTTGAGGGTGGCTAGGGCCACTGTTACGGTGATGGCTGCGATGACCAGCAGCTTGCGCATGGGCTTACCTCGTGTCACATCTCGCCAACGGGCTAGGGCGGCCTGTCCTCCGGTGGGCGGTGTCCCCTGAGGACCACCTTGCGGACGGGATAGGGGTGCCGATAGTTGAGGCGGAAGCGCGACACCTCCTCTACGGGGTGGAAGCCGGCTACCTGGAGCATCAGCTTCAGGGCCAGGCTGGAGGGGAGCCACCAGATGAAATGGGAGAAGGCCAGGTACTGGACGAGCGCCATCTCCTTGCACCGCTCCAGGGCACGGTTGTAGGGCTCGGCGAGGACGATGACGCCTCCCGGCCTGGTGAGGAGATAGAGCCTCTCCAAAGCGCGCTGAGGGTCGCGCAGATGGAGGAGAAGGTCACTCACCAGGACCAAGTCAAAGGTGCCGATACTGTCCGGCGAGAGGTCATAGACGCTGGCCTCGTAGCGTTCAACCCGGGAGCCCAGCAACTCCTTGGCTAGGCGGAAGCCGGCCCCGGTAGGGCCATCCTCCTCCGGTGCCAGCCGCTCCAGCGCCCGTGACGGTAGGTCGGCCTGACTCCAGCGGCCGATGTCCACGGCGACGACGGCGGCCCCTCGGCGCTCCATTTCGAAAGCCCAGAAGCCGTCGAAGGTGGCCACGTCCAGCGCCCGCATCCCTCGCATGTCCTGGGGGAGTCCATACAGCTCCACCTGAGAGCGGTGGTCCACCCTGCCGGGGGTGGAGAGGCCGCCAGGCAGGTCTATGACGTGGTACCAGTCGATCTCGGCGATGCGCTGGGCCAGATGGTGCCGCTGTGGCTGAGCGGGCCCAGCCTCGGTCGGAGGGCTCTCCCCCTCGCGGCGGCCCAAGAGGCGGAGGGCCGGCGCCAGGAGACAGCGGTAGGCCAGGCTACGATAGCCCGGGCGGCTGCGGGGGGCCTCGCTCTCAGGCAGGGCAGACAAGGCGACCGTCCCTCCGCCTCAGCCTGCCCCTCCCCGTCGGAGATGGAGGACTCGCTCTTCGTCCGTGGCTCGGTCTAGATAGGCAAGAGCATAGTCCCGCCAGAGGGAACTCAGCTCCTGCTGATCCTTGATGGTGTCCATGGAACGCCAGAAGCCCCGGTGGCGGTAGATGTAGAGCTGGCGGGCCGCTGCTAGCCTGGGGAGGACGTCGCGCTCCAGGTTCTCGCCCTCCCAGAGATCGAAGACGGCGCGGTCAAAGACAAAGAAGCCAGCATTTATCCAGCGGTCCGGTATCACGGGCTTTTCCTGAAAATGGGTGACCCGGCCGTCGTCCTCGAAGCTGACGATGCCGTACTGGGAGCGCAGAGGGACAGCGGTCATGGTGGCGAGGCCGCCATGCCCCCGATGGAATCGGAGAAGGGCGTCCAGGTCCACATCGCCCAGGCCATCACAGTAGGTGGCGTGGAAGATGGGTGTCACGTGGTCTTTCACCCCCAGAATGCGGCCGCCGGTATCGGTCTCCAGGCCGGTGTCCACGCAGGTGACGTTCCAGTCGTACCGTCCCCTGACCTCCTGGAAGTAGTCGATGATCTGGTCCTTCAGATAGCCTACCGAGAGGACGAAGTCCCGGTAGCCATGGGCGGCGTAGATGCGCATCACCTGTTCGATGATGGGGGCGTCTCCCACGGGCATGAGTGCCTTGGGGATGCGCCGGGTGTAGGGATAGGCCCGCGTCCCCTGCCCGCCACACAGGATGACCACCGTCAGGCCGGGGCCTCTCATCGTTCTCACCTCCTCTGCTGAGCGGCCGTCTGGACCTGACGAGTGCCGCCATCCTCGTCCAGCAGGTACGCCCGGTACCAGGCGATGCTGCGCCGTATCCCCTCCTCCAGGCCCACGCGGGGCCGCCAGTCCAGGAGCTGCCGGGCCTTGGCGGAGTCCAGCCACTGGCGACTGATCTCGCCCTGGCCCTGGCCCAGGATGCGGGGGTGCAGAGGGGAGCCGCCCTCCCGCAGCACCGTCTCCACGATCTCCAATACGGAGTAGGGGCGCTGCCAGCCGAAGTTGAAGGCCTGGCCACGCACCTCGTCGCGGTCTAGGTTCTGGGCCAGAAGGAGGTAGGCCTCCACGGCGTCGGAGACGTAGAGATAGTCCCGCTGGAGAGTGCCATCGCTCCGTATCACCGGCGCTTCGTTCAGCAACATGGAGCGGATGGTGCCGGGCACTATGCGTGACCAGGCGAAATCACCGCCGCCGTAGATATTGGCACAGCGGGCGATGCCCACGGGAAGGCCGAAGCTCAGGCAGTAGCTACGGGCCAGAGCCTCCGCGCAGAGCTTGGAGACGTCGTATGGGTAGACGGCCAGGAGGGGGCTCGTCTCCCTATAAGGGAGGGCATCTTGGTCGCCGTATACCTTGTCGCTGGAGGCGATGGCCAGCCCTCTCACGTGCCGACTGTGGCGTGCCGCCTCCAGGACCGTCCAGGTGCCGCGAATGTTGGACTCGAAGGTAGAGACGGGGGAGCCGTTGGCCACACCGACGATGGTCTGGGCCGCCAGATGGAAGCAATGCTCTACCTCGTACTCGGCGAAGACTCTCTCCATTAGGGCGTAGTCATCGATGGAGCCCCGCACCAGGTCTACCTTCTCCAGGAGGCCGAAGAGCCGTAGGCGGTGTTCGCCTCGGGAGTCCCGCAACACGCCGACGACGGCGGCGCCCAGCTCACACAGCCTGTGGGCCAGGTGCGTCCCTACGAAGCCACCCACCCCAGTGATCAGGACCCTTCGTCCTCTCCAGAAGTGGGCAGACCCTCCCTCCTTCATCAGTAGGCCCCCTTGCCGCTGAGAATGGCCGGGACAGTCTTGAGGAGGATGAGCATATCCAGCCAGATGGACCAATTACGGGCGTAGTGGAGGTCCAGCTCTACCATCCGTTCGAAGGGGAGGACGCTACGGCCGTTTACCTGCCACAGGCCAGTCATCCCAGGCATGGCCAGGACGCGGAGAGCATGCTGCTGATCGTACTGGGCTGCCTCTTGGAGCAGAGCCGGCCGGGGGCCTACCAGGCTCATCTCCCCTCGGAGGACGTTGACGAGCTGGGGCAGCTCATCGATGCTCCAGCGGCGCAGGAGGCGCCCTATCCGCGTGCAGCGCGGGTCATGCCTGATCTTGAAGAGGGGTGGAGATGCCTCGTTGTATCTCTGCAGATCCTCTCTGAGCCGCTCTGCCTCCACCACCATGGTCCGCAGCTTGTACATGCGAAACCGCCGACCGAGGTGGCCGATGCGCTCCTGGCTGTAGAGGACGGGGCCCGGGGAATCGAGCTTGATCAGGATAGCCACCAGGGCCAGAGGTAGGGCCAGCAGGAGGAGCAGCAGTGAGGCGATGACCAGGTCCAGCAGGCGCTTGAGCACCATCTGGAAATGCTTGACCTGCTGGCCCCAGGCGAGGGGTGCTGGCAGGCCCCATGCTGCCCCCCCACCCGGGGCCAGTAGGGCGAAGAGCCCCGCGCTCCCCACAGCCAGAGAGGCTTCCCCCGCTTCGCTGGTCAGACGCTTCATGATGCTCGCTCATTTGTAACGGCGGTGGGTTAAGCGAGGGTTAAAGGAGGCAAGCGACGAGAAGGGGAGCTCCCGAGGCGGTGGTCGGGGGGACTGCGGCCGGTTAGGGTGGAGTCAGGGGCTCACCTACGCCGTCTGGCGGCCAGTCCTGTCGCTCCCGGAGGTGAAAAGGCGTTCGAAGGCCCGGACCGTCTCGGATGCCGGGAGGGCGTCCATCTCGCGCTGGAGCATCACCCGGCAGACGGCATACCAGGCGGCCGCCCGGGCGATCTGGTTCAGGGCAGCGTGGCTGCGCATCAGCATCCTGTAGGCGTCCTCGTGACAGGGGTCCGCCAGGATTATGTTGTGGCAGTAGCGGATAGTTTCCTGGTGGCGTCCACTGGCGAGGCTTAGGTGGGCCAGCTTCTCCATCAGCTCCAGATAGATGTCCTTCAATTGCTCCCGGCGAACTATAGTCCAGTCCTCGTAGAGGTCGTCCTCTAGGAGGTCGCCGGTGTAGAGGGTGGCCGCCAGTTCGTACTCTTGTCCCGCCCTGGCCATGTCGCCGGCCTGCTCCAGGAGCTTTCCTTGTTTCCAGCGCCTCATGAACTCCTGCACGTCCGTCCACACATGGGGGCCGGCGGCCAGGGCGTAGGTTCCCTCTTTGGCCACGATCCACTCCCGGCCATTTCCCAGGACTGTGCGCAGACTGTGGATGGCCACCTTGAGAGAGGCGTAGCCCTTGGCGGGGTCAGTCTCGGGCCAGACCAGGTCTATTAGAATATCCTTGCTGATCCGCTTACCCAGGTTGGCCGCTAGAACCTTGAAGAGCGTCTTTGTCTTCTTGCCGAGCTGGTCTTGGACGGGGACGCCGTTCACGAGCACTCGAAACGCCGAGAAGAGGTAGACTCGCAACGAGGCATCCCTTTCACCTCCTGTACCGCCGCCCCTCCCGCCCTCGCCCCTCCCACCCTGGGATGACGCGGCCTGCTGCATCGCCGGCTTCCTCCCCCATAGCACGGCTGCCTGCGGACACTCCTGTGCTCGTTAATTAAGCATTCTATAATATTATTTTGCCGGCGCATCACCTCCCTGAGGCTTACCGTTATACGCGTTATAACGCAGTGGTCCAGCGTCCATTACAGTCTGTGTCATGTCCACTTGGCGATTTGGGAAGGGGGGTACGGGCAGGCGCCCCAGGTCGCCTTCATCCTCCCCCACCTGAAGGTCTCGCGAGGCGCCACCACTGCCCGAGAGCAGCGGACCGCTGCCCATCCCCTGAAGAAATCCCGAACCGTACACATGATGGTCACGAGGCAGTCAAAGTCACAGTGCCGTTTTCGAAGTAGTCGCCGACGAGCGCCCAGCGCTGCGCCATCTTCTCTCTCTGTCTCTCCTCCAGGTCGCTACTGGGCCTCGGTGGTCCCTGCCATGCCCGCTGGGAGCGTGTAGCAGGCAGGTGTAGGTGTAGCGTCCGGGCTGCGCCGCCACGAAGGTGAGGCTACGGACTGCCTCCGGCGGGGCAATGGGCGGGAGAAGGCCGGTGTTGAAGTAGCCCTGAGCGGTGAGCACCTGGGGGGAGGGCCCAGGCAGCACCTGCCCTACCTCCGGCGAGTCGGAGCTGGGGGCGCTGCGCCCGTCCAGGAAGGTGGCCGTGTGGGGCGCCTCCGGGTTGTTGATGAAGGTAACCCGATCGCCCGCCTGCACCGTCGCAGGCACGGGGGTGAAGGCCAGCACATCGGTGTGCTCGGTAGTGGTGCCCATCTCCGCGAACCAGATAGTGGTGCCGTCGGGGTTGGTGGTGCGCCGCGGCTGCTGGGACATGAGCCACTGCCTGGCCGCTCGTCCCTCCTGCAACCACTGCTGCAGCTCCTGGCGGCCCCGCTGGGGGACCTGCTCCTGGCTATCGGCCTGAGCGGCGTTGTCGGTCACGATCATCTTGCCCCGCATCTGGGGGTGGATGACGCAGACGTAGTTGTACTCCCCTGGCCGGGCGAAGGTCACCCGGAAGGTGACGGGGTTGGGCCCCAGAGGCTGAAGGCCCGAATTGACGAGGGTGGTGCCGTCTTAGGAGACAGTTGGCTGAATGGGGGCGAAGAAGGGCCGTGCCTGGTCAGGGCTGGGAGACCAGGAGATAAGCGCTGGCCCCGAAGGCGCCGAGGGCTAAAGCCAGCAGGGCTGAATAGATGAGGGCCAGGCGGAGGCGCAGGGACAACTTATGGCTCACCCGCCCTCAGGACATAGCCGACTCCACGCACAGTCTTTATGAGGCGGGGTCGTCCCCCCGCCTCCAGCTTCTGACGGAGGTTGGCCACGTGGACGTCCACCACGTTGGACTCCACGGCTGGCTCCTGGCCCCAGACGGCGGCCAGTATCTCTTCCCGTGTCAGGACCGTCTCCGGATGGCGCAGGAAGAGCTCCAGGAGGCGGAACTCGCGGGTGGTCAGCGAGATGGGCTCGCCGCCACGCGTGGCCCTCCAGGAGCGCATGTCCAGCTCCAGGTCGGCGTAAGAGAGGCGAGTCTTGCGGAAGGCCTCTGGAGTGGCTTCCCCTCGGCCAGGTCTCTCATCCCTCGGACGTAGGCTGGGTGCTGGCTGCTCTTCAATTAGGCCGATGCCCAATGGTCCAACACCCCACCCTCCGAGAAGTTGCCGCTATTAGGATGCCAGCCGCCTCGCCTGAAAACATTGAGGAGGAATGAAGCTGGTATGAAGCTCGGTCAAGCGAGGGGTGCCGGCCATCGCAGGTGCGCCGGTGCAGTACCGCGCCGGCACCCCGCCCCCTGCAGAGGGGGTGAAGATGAACTATTACTGGCGTCTGGAAACTGTTACCCAAGGTGTTACTGGAGCGGGGTGACGGGGGTCTCGGGCGATGGAGCGAGCTGCCAGGTAGATACGCTCTGGGCCAATCACGGCCATTGATGGCCAACCGTCAAGTAGCCGGTAACAGTGGTGGCTGTCAGGGCTTGCAAGGTGCCCATTCCAGATACGAAAATGACGCCGGTGGAGCGCTCCAGGCAGGGCCTGACCCCGTGACGCATCTGTTAGCATTGAACGCAAAAAGGCCCTCCCGGCATTGAACCTCCCGACGGGGAAGACCACAGGAGGAGGGAGCTATGGCTGTAGAACCTTTGCCGCGCGTGCTGGGGCTGACGTCGGAGGACATGGGCCTGCGCACCTGGCGGGCGGTGCTGGCGGAGATGGTGGCGGTGGCCCTCTTTGTCTTCATCGGTGCCGGGACGGTGGTGGTGGTCACCCAGGTGCTGGGGCTGTCGCCGGCCGAGGACGGCTCGGCCCTGGTGGCTATCGCCTTCGCCCATGGCCTCCTCATCGCCCTGCTGGTGGCGGCCACGGCCACCATCTCCGGTGGACATGTGAACCCTGCCGTCACCTTCGCCGCCGTCATCACGGGGCGGATGAGGCTGGTCACGGGGCTCCTGTACATCGCCGCTCAGTTGGCGGGGGCGGTGGTGGGCGCCGTCCTGCTGAAGGTGGTGCTGGCCGATGGCATAGAGGGCAACCTGGGGGCGCATGGCCTGAACCTGAACGCCCTGCCCAACGCCGGCGCTGGCGTCGTCGTGGAGATCGTCCTCACCTTCGCCCTGGTCTTCGTCGTCTTCGCCACGGCGGTGGACCGGCGGGCCTACCCTGGCCTGGCACCCCTGGCGATAGGCTTCACGGTCCTGGCCGACCACCTGGTGGGCGTCCCCCTGACGGGCGCCTCCATGAACCCGGCCCGCTCCTTCGGGCCAGCGGCCATCGCCAACGTCTGGGACGACCACTGGGTCTACTGGGTGGGGCCCTTCATCGGCGGGGGGCTGGCGGGCCTCGTCTACACCTTCACCTACCTGGCGGCCCGGACGGAGGAGCGGGGGCCACCGCCACCAGCGGTGCAGCCGCCCGAGGAGCGGGTGCGGCCCCGCTAGGGACTCAGCGGCCCGTGGAGCCGTGGCCGCCGCTGCCCCGCTCGGTGGGGGAGAGCTCTGCCACCTCTCGCACCGGGAGCGCCTCCACGCGGGCGATAACCAACTGGGCGATGCGGTCGCCCCGCCGGACGGTGTAGGAGCGGCGGGAGCCGAAGACGTACATGGCCACCAGCAGCTCGCCCCGGTAGTCGGCGTCGATGGTGCCCAGGGAGACGCCCACCCCTTGCAGGGAGAGGCCGGAGCGGGGGCGCACCTGTCCCTCGTAGCCCGGCGGCAGCTCTATGGCGATCCCCGTGGGGACGAGGACGGGGTCAGGCCCCAGCTCCATCTCCTCTCCTTCCGGGCAGGCGTAGAGGTCCAGACCGCTGGCCCCTGGCGTGGCCCGGGTGGGCAGACGCGCCCCCGGGCGGAGCCGCTTCACCTTGAGGACGGGCGCCTCGACCATGCCGGCGGGGGTCAGCCTTCCACCAAGAAACGCTCTATGACCTGGGCCACGACGTCCGGTCGCTCCATGGGCAGGAAGTGGGTGGTGCCGGGCACCGCTTCCAGACGGGCGCCGGGTATGCGGCGGGCCGCCTCCTCCGCCGAGGCGCGGTAGAGGGGGTCGGTCTCTGCCCCTACCAGCAGGAGGGTGGGGCAGGAGATGCGGGGCAGGAGGCGCCAGATCTCGTCAGCGGACTGGGCGCCCCCGGCGAAGGTGAGGGACTCCGCCTCCGGCGGGCACTTCAGCTCCACCTGGCCGTCCTCCCTCCCCTGGGTGCCGTGCTCCACGTAGAGGCGCAGCACGTCCTCCCGCCAGGTGGCGAAGGCGGGACGCTGCCGGTAGCTGCGGAATATCTCCTCCCGGCTGGGCCAGACCTGACGGCGCCGTCTGGCCCCCTCGATGAGCCCGGTCAGCTCGTCGGGCAGGTCGGGGCCGGCGTCCGGCAGGGGGAAGATGGGCGGCTCCATGGCCACCACCTTGGCGAAGAGGTCTGGCCGCTGGGCGGCGCATACGAGGGCGGACTTGGCCCCCAGGGAGTGGCCCACGGCCAGGACGTCCCGCAGGGAGAGGGCCTCCAGAAAGGCGGCCAGGTCGCTGGCGAAGTCTCGCCAGGAGTAGGCGTCGGCCGGCTTGTCGGAGTCGCCGTGGCCGCGGGCGTCGTAGGCGTAGACATGATAGCGGGAGGAGAGCCTTTCGGCTATAGGGGTGTAGACCCAGGCCAGGAAGCCGGTGGCGTGCTGTATGACGAGGGGAGGGCCATCGCCGGGCCACTCCAGGTAGTGGAGACGCAGGCCGTTGACGCTGACGTATCCCTCCCTAGGCGCCACTGCTCTCCTCCTCTCGGTAGTCGATGGTGGGGACGAGGGTGCGGTCGAACTCCTGGAGGCGGGAGGGGCCCAGGGCCTGGAGCTGTTCCAGGCAGCGCTCCACCGCCCGGACCAGCCCCTCCACGTCCACCCCCAGGCAGCGGGGGCGGAAGGGCTCCAGGAGCTGCAGCGCCCCCTTCAGCATGATGACGGTGCCGCGGTAGTTGCCGCGGTTCAGGTGGTGGAAGCCGGCGGCTGCCTTGATGAGGCCCTGGTAGAAGCCAGCCAGGGAGGTCCGCTCCTCTCGCCATACCTCTTCCAGGGTCTCGTGGCAGTCCCAGAAGCGCCAGCTATTGAACTGGCGCAGGGCGGTACGGAAGGCCTCCGGGTCGTGCGGGTGGTAGGGGCCGCTGGGGGGCGGCCGGGGCCGCTTCAGGCTGGGGGGCACCGTTATCTCCCCGGCCCGGCCCTCGCCCGGGCCGGGGAGGCCATCCCTGTCCCGCTCCTGGCCCTTCGTTTTCCCTACCCTCCAGCCGACGGGGGAGGCCGGCCTCCCTGACCGCGACCGCTTCCGATTCTACGCGCCCCGGGGGCCGAGGGTCAAAAAGGGCCGCTAGCGGTAGGAGTAGACCTGCACGCCCTGGGCATCGGCCACCACCAGGACGTGCCTCCCGGAGGCGGCTGCTATGAGGCCGGCCAGGGACTGGAGGCCCTCCGGCGAGACGCTGGGCGCCCCGACGCCGGGGTCGGCCCGCCGGAGGACGCGCACCCGCTGGCCCAGTAGGGCCTCTAGCGCCTCCACGAAGGCGCCCCCGTCCTCGCCCACCAGCACCGTCACCAGCTTGGCGGGCGGGAGCTCCCCCTCCTCGGGGGCCCGTCGCCTGTCCTCTAGGAGGGCCAGCCAGTGGTAGGGCCCCCAGCAGGCGGCCGCTGCCAGGACGCCCAGGCTCCAGCGGCCGTCGTGGGCCACCCGGGCGGAGAGGTCGGCCTCCAGGAGGGTGTTCACCAGCAGATAGAGCAGATGGCTGAGGCCCCCCAGGGCGGCGAAGACGGCCAGGGCCAGGCTGCCGTAGAGGAAGAGGCGTCGGGCCAGGCTGGCCCGCTCCTGAGCGCTGGCGGCCGCTCGCTGGCGGCGCCACCAGTGGTACCACCACACGGGCACCCCCACCAGGGCCAGGGTCAGCAGGAGGGCCAGGTCGTCCCGCCACCAGCCGGGGCGGGACGCCACCGTGCCGCGGGCGTCCTCGGTGGCCAGGGCGACGAGGGTGGCCACCAGGAGGAGGATGGCCGCCACCAGGGCGCCCAGCCCCTGGGCCGTCAGCAGGTAGTCATAGGTGCGGCGAGCGGCCGCCTCCTCCTGCTCTCTCTGGGCCACCAGCCAATGGTAGGCCCAGAGGGCCACGCCCACCAGGAGGGCGGAGACCGCCCCGGGCAGGGAGCGAAAGTGGGGGCCCGCTGCCTCAGCGGTGGCGCCCAAGGCCCAGGCCAGCGTGCCGTAGAGGGCCGTGGCAGCGGCGGCGATGGCGACAGCCGCCCCGCCCAGCAGGGCGAAGGCGTAGAGATAGAACTGGCGCAGGGGCTGGCCCCGCTGGCGTTCCCCGCTGTGGGCCCAGTGCCAGGGCCAGAGGATGGCGCCGCCCAGCGCCACTGCCAGGGGGCCACGGACCACCTCCCACAGTCCCGCCTCCCCGGCGAGGACGGTCCGGGTCTGGAAGAGGCTATCGTAGGCCTCCCGTAGGGCCAGGGCCAGGACGGTGCCCAGCCCCACCGACAGCATCGCCAGGCCGGCCGCCGCCGCGCCGTGCAGGTAGAGGCCGTGGGCGATCCCCTGACGGAGGGCAGGCGGCCCGGCCGTCGCCTCCCGGCAGTGGTAGGCCCAGAGCAGCCCCCACACGGCCAGGCCCGCCAGGGGATAGCTCCGGAAATCCTGGGCGCCGAAGGCCTGTCGCAGACCGTCCACCACCCCCAGGGCGACGAAGGCCAGCGCCACCGTCAGCGTCAGGTGCAGGTGGAGCTGGTAGGGCAGGGAGAGGGCCGTCGCCGGCGTCTCCCGCGCCAGGGCGCGCAGCCGGCCCCAGTGCCACAGCCAGGAGGGCGTCCAGATGGCGCCCAGCACGAGCCCCAGGGCCAGCGCCCCCTCATCGGGGACGAGCCTCACCGGCCCGAAGAGGGCGTCCAGGACGTAGCGTCCCACCAGGGTAGCCCCGCTGGCCGCCACCATCAGGGAGACGAAGGCCGCCCCGGAGAGATAGAGCCGCTTCAGGGCCTCTCGCGCCTGACCCGGCGGGCCGCCCTCCTCCAGCTCCCCCCGCGGCCGACCGACGATGACCGCCACCGCCACGATTCCCGCCAGCAGGACGATGCCCAGGACTACCAGGGGCCCGAGCGTGTAGAAGACGAAGGACACCGCTCTCCTCAAGAGGTGGGCGCCGGGAGGGAAGGCTCAGGGGGGCACCAGGGCCGGTAGGGGCCGCTCCCGATGATGCGCCACTGGCCGGCCTCCCGCCGTAGCTGGAAGGTGGCGCGGTAGCTGTGTTCCTGCAGGAAGGGGCCGAGCCCCTGGCTGAAGCGCACCGTCACCAGGGCGCGGTCGTCCGTCAGCTCCACCGCCTCCAGCGTCACGCTCTCTTCCCGCTCCCCCTCGTAGCCCAGCACCGAGACGAACGTCTCATAGCTGCAGCGGCCCTCACTGTGCAGGTAGCCGTAGGCCTCGCGGAACTGCCGGCCGTAGATGGCCTGCAGGAAGCGCTGGACCACCCCCTCGGGGCTGTCGGCGGGGAGCTGGCCCTCCCCACGCGTCCAGAGGGCGATGGCGACAGCTGCCCCCAGCAGGGCCAGCGCCACGATGCCTGCGCCTGCCAGCCAGAACTTAGCCATTGTCGGGCCCTTCCTGGCCGTGAGCGCCCGAGACAGCGGAGAAATGGCCAGGAAGAGGCAGCTAAATTATATCAACGCCCTTTCCCCTGTCTACTGTTCGTCACGCATCGGTGCTCTCTATGAGAGACAGACTGTACATAAAATTACGGGCATGGCAGGAGTGGGACGGACGGGGTCGTGTGTATAATAACCATGCCCTGGAGGAGGCACCTCCGGTGCCTCCACTCGGCGGCCGGGTGCGGCAGGGGGGCGGCGGTCATGGTCCAGTCCCTGCGAGTCCTCATCGTCGATGGCCAGCAGGCGGAGGCCTCCTACCTGAGACGCAGCCTCAATCGTTGTCGCCATTACGCCGAGGTGGCCCACGGAGAGGAGGAGGCCCTCTCCCTCATGGAGTACTGCCCGCCCGACGCCCTCTTGGTGGACGCCGAGCTCTCCTTCCTGAGACGTTTCCTCCCCCAGGCGCGCCAGATGGGCCCGCCGGTGGTCATCGCCCTGGCGCCGCCCCTGGACTGGCAACGCCCGGCGATGGAGGCGCTGGCCCTGGGGGCGGACGCCTTCCTGGTGCGGCCGGTGGACCTGGAGGTGCTCATCGCCCTCATGGAGGCCCAGTTGCGCCGCCTCCGGCCTTCCCAGCCCGGCCGCCTGGCCCTGGGCGGCCTCGTCATCGACCTGGTGGCCGCCTCGGCCACCACCCGCTGGGGGACCCCGCTCTGTCTCACCCGCACGGAGTGGGCCCTCCTGCGCTATCTGGTCAGCAACCGCGGTCGCCTGCTGCGACACGAGGAGCTGCTGGCCCGCATCTGGGGGCCCCAGTACCAGGGGGAGCGCCACCTCCTGCACGACTGGATGTGCCGCCTCCGACGGAAGCTGAAGGCAGCGGGCCTGCCGCCGGGCGCCATCGAGACGGTGCCGGGGCTGGGCTACCGGCTGCGGGACGCCATCTCCCCGGATGAGGAGGGGGCGGGGGAGGCCCGAGGTCAGAAAGGGCATGCGCGGCTTCGCTCCGGTTAGGATAGGCGCCCTCCCCGTCTACACCCTCATCCTGGCGGGGAGCCTTCTGCCGTCGGCCAGCTTCGCTGCCGCCCTGGAGAGGGTCCGGGAGGAGTGGGCCATCTCCAGCGCCCAGGCTGGCCTCGTCTACTCCATCTATCAGTTGGGCTACATCCTGGCCGTCGTCCTGGTGCTCCCGCTCACGGACCGGGTAGACTCCCGCAAGGTGGTGGCCCTGGGCTCTCTCACCACCCTCGTGGCCAGCCTCCTCTTCCCTCTGGGGGCGTGGGGGTTCGCCTCGGCCCTGGCGCTGCGGGGACTGGCGGGTCTGGGACTGGGGGCTGTCTACATGCCCGGCCTGCGGCTGGTGGCCCGTCGCTATGCCGGTGAGCGACTGGGGTGGGTGCTGGGGCTATACGTGGCCGGCTACTACGTGGGCAACGGGGCCTCCCTGGGGCTGACGGGGCTCTTCCTGGAGGCGTATCCCTGGCGGCTCGCTTTTCTGGCCGTCGCCTCCCTGGGGCTGGCCCTGGTGGTGCCCCTGCTGTGGCCGGCCCTCAGCGGCCCTGGCGAGCCGGCCGTGGGGGCCGCCCGTCCCTCCCTGCGGGCCCTGGCCAACTGGGCCGTGCTCCTGTTCATCGTGGGCTACTGTGCCCACGCCTGGCAGCTCTTCAGCGTCTGGGGCTGGCTGGCCTCCTACTTGACGGACGTCCTGGAGCGCCAGGGCTACGGTAGCGCCGTGGGGGTGGCGGGGGCCATCTCGGCCGTGGTGCTGGGGCTGGGGGCGGTGGGGGTCTGGACGGGGGGTGCCCTGTCGGACCGCTTCGGCCGGCCGGCCACCGCCGCCGCCATACTGGGGCTGGGCGGGGCCATCTCCCTGGCCTTCGGCTGGCTCCACCAGATGCCCCTGCCCCTCCTGGTGGCCCTGAGCCTGCCCTATGCCCTTCTGATATCGGCCAGTTCGCCCATCTACGCCGCCGGCATCAGTGAGGTGGCGCCGGCAGGGCTCCTCGGCTCTGCCCTGGCCCTCCAGGCGTCGCTGGGCTACCTGGCGGGGCTGGCCGGGCCGGTGGCCTTCGGCGTGGTGCTGGACATGGCGGGGGAGCCGGAGGGCTGGGGGCCCGCCTTCGCCACCGCCGGCCTGGCTGCCCTGGGCGGGGCTTTCGCCATGCTCCGCCTGGGCGTGGCTCGCCCCGCCCCTGTCCCCGCCCCCGAGGCGGAGCGTTGAGCTTTTCTAGCTTTTTTCGAGAACCGCCCTCTTCTTACAGATAGAAATGCGACGCCCCCGCCCCTTTCATGGAAGGAGCGGGTGGTGAGGCTGGGATGCCCCTCTACGAGTACCTCTGTCTCTCCTGCAATTGCCGCTTCAGCGCAGTCCGAAGGATGGAGGAGCGCCGCAGCCCGCTGCCCTGCCGGGCGTGCGGTGGGGAGGAGGTGGAGCTGCTCCTCTCCTCCTTCTCCGTCCTGGTCAGGCAGCCACCCTGGTCTCCCTGGTCCACCGAGGAGGGGCGGGAGAGGCTCCAGTCCCTCTCCCGGCCGCCCTGGGCCGTGAGCCACTGAAGCCCCCGTGAGTCGAGGGGGTGAGAGTCGCCCGCACAGGCAGACGCCGCCCCGAGAGCGCCAGTCCTTGGAAGAAGGAGGGAGTGGCATGACTACTCAGCTCAGAGGCTTCGCTCAGTACGGCGTCTCCCGCTTCGAGGATCGTGACCTGGGGGCCAGGCGGGTCAGGGTGCAGGTGGGCAAGCCCCTGGCCGAACAGCGGGAGATCGGCCATAACCGCTGGCACTACGACATAGCGCCTCTGGCGGAGCTGGAGCCGGGCCAGGACATCATCCTGGAGAGCATCGGCTACGACGACTACCAGCTCAAGGACACCGACGATATGAACGACGTGCGGACCATGGACCTCTCCCGGGTGCACCCCCTGACCGGCCCTGTCTACGTCAAGGGCGCCCAGCCCGGCGACCTCCTGGTGGTGGACCTGCTGGAGGTCTCCCCCCTGAGCGGCGTCGGCTACTCCTGTGTCATCCCGGGCATCGGCGGCATCGTCAAGGAGATGTTCCCGGAGGGGTTCAAGTCGGTCTGGTACATGCGGGGGGACACCTACGCCGAGTCCCGCCACATCCCGGGCGTGCGCGTGCCGGCCATACCCCACCCTGGCGTCATCGGCGTCGCCCCCTCCCGGGAGATGCTCCAGATGTGGAACGAGCGGGAGCGCCCCCTGGTGGAGGAGGGCACCGGCAAGGCCTACGGGCCGGAGCCCAGCACAGCCATCCTGCGCACCGACACCACCCAGTCCAAGCTGGCCGAGGCCGCCCGCACCGTGCCGCCCCGGGAGAACGGGGGCAACGTGGACATCAAGGACCTGGGTCCGGGCGCCCGGGTCTACTTCCCCGTCTTCGTGGAGGGCGCCCTCCTCTCCGTCGGCGACCTCCACTTCGCCGAGGGCGACGGCGAGGTGACCTGGAACGCCATTGAGATGGACGGCATCACCTGGCTGCGGGTGGGCCTCATCAAGGAGGGGGCGCGCAAGTACAACGTCACCACCCCCATGTTCATGCCGGGGCCGGTCCGCCCATCGCCCTCCAACCCGGGAGACCGCTTCCTGGTCTTCACGGGCTTCCCCTTCCGGGACCGGGAGCAGGCCTACAACGACGCCACCATGGCGGCGCGGGAGTGCGTCCTGAAGGCCATAGACTACCTGGGGAAGTTCGGCTTCTCGCCCGGCCAGGCTTATACCATCCTGAGCGTCGCCCCCATCGAGCTGCGTATCAGCGGTATCGTGGACGTGCCCAACGCCTGCGTCACTCTCCACCTGCCGCTGGACATCTTCGACAAGGATATCCTGCCGCGGTAGGACGATGCCGCGAGCCAGGGGGCGCGGGGCGAGGGGCGGGGCCCCGCGCCCCCCAGGGTGTGAGGGAGCAGGCCGAGCCTCAACGCGGAAGAAGGTGATGCGATGGTGGCCCTGCCCTGGCCCACGGCGAAGCTACCGGAGCGGGTGCCCGGGTATGAGGAGGTGGTGAGCAATCCCGTAGGCGGCTTCCTGGACTCCCTGCTGCGGGGCGTCAGCCAGATCATGTTCCAGAACAATCCTCTGACCGGCGCCCTCTTTCTGGCCGGTATCTTCTACAACAGCGTCACCTTTGGCCTTTACGCCCTGCTGGGGGTCTCCGTCAGCACCCTCACCGCCATCGCCATGGGGGTGCAGAGGGACCTCTGGCGGGCCGGGCTCTTCGGCTTCAACGGGACGCTGGTAGGCATAGCCCTGGCCTTCTTTCTGGAGCCCAGTGGCGCTGTGGCCGCCTACGTCATCGTCGGGGCGGCCCTCTCCACTGTCATCATGGCCGCCCTGCTGCACCTGCTGAGTGGGCGGGGCGTCCCCGCCCTGACCGCCCCCTTCGTCCTGGCCACCTGGTTCCTCCTCTTCGCCTCCTTCAGCTTCCACGTGCTAGACCAGACGGCCTTCATCCCCAGAGGGGCGTTCCCCTCGCCGGTGATGGAGCGGGCGGAGCCCTCGCCCGGCATGTTCTTCGATGGCTTCTTCCGGGGCTTCGGCCAGGTGATGTTCCAGGACAACGTGGGGACGGGGGCCTTCTTCCTGGGCGGCCTCCTGGTGAACTCCCCCATATCCATGTCCTTCGCCGCCGCCGGCTCTCTCATCGGTCTGCTGGTGGGGCTGGGTATGGGCTCGCCGGAGACGGCGCTGCGGTCTGGCCTCTTTGGCTTCAATCCCCTGCTGACGGGCATCGCCCTGGGGGGCTTCTTCCTGGTGCTGACGCCCTGGAGCGCCCTCTTCGCCGTGCTGGGGATGGTGGTGACGGCGCTGCTCTTCCCTACTTTCGTCAATGCCCTGACCCCCTGGGGGATGCCGGCCCTCACCGCGCCCTTCGTTATCACTACCTGGCTCTTCATCGCTGCCGTGCCGTTCTTCCGCGTCCTGCGGCCGGTGCCCCTGACGGAGCTGAGCTCACCGGAGGGACACCTGCGGGCCTACGCTGCCGCTGGCGGCCGGTAGACGTCAGCGGCAGCAGGCGACGGGGAGAGGGGGAGCTAGGGCGCTCTTTCTTGACAGGGGGGAGGGTCGGTGTTAGCCTCTGTCGGCAGATAGTCTGACATTCAGGGGAATCGGGGGAGGGCGGGCATGAAGGTCTGCGCCTACATACAGACCCCCTACCGCGAGCTGCCGGCGGACTTCGAGAGGCGCTACCCCTCGGTGGTGGAGGCTCCCTGGTGGGAGCTGGCCCGTCCGGAGAAGGCAGGCCAGTGGTATCGTTCGACCATAGGGGCCCTGGCCCATGCGGCGAGGGCCGGCCTGGACGGACTGGTGCTGACGGAGCACGCCCAGAACGTCTACGATATGGTCCCTAACCCCACCCTCATCATGGCCAGCCTGGCCTGCCTCACCCAGGGGCTGGGGACGGCGCTGGCGGTCCTGGGCACCAGCCTGGGCAAGTCCCACCAGCCGCTGCGCGTGGCTGAGGAGTATGCCATGCTGGACTGCCTCAGCGGGGGACGCCTCATCGCCGGCCTTCCCCTGGGCCTCTGCTACGATGCCAACGTCAACTACGGCATCGGCCCTCTGGAGACGCGGGAGCGCTATCGGGAGGCGTTCCAGCTAGTCCTGAAGGCCTGGACGGCACGGGAGCCCTTCCCCTGGAATGGCCGCTTCTGGCAGTTCCCCTTCGTCAACCTGTGGCCGCGGCCCCTCCAGCAGCCCCATCCTCCCATCTGGATACCAGGCGTGGGCAGCCCCGGCACCATGCGCTGGGTCCTGGGGAACGATTACTGCTACTGCTACCTCAGCTCCTACTGGCCTCAGGCGGCCAAGCTGGTCACCGCCAGGTACTGGGAGCTGGCGGCGGAGCTGGGGAGGGACCAGAACCCTTACCGCTTCGCCTACGTGGTGAGGGTGGCGGTGGCGGAGACGGACGCCCAGGCTGAGGAGGAGTATGGCCCTCACGTCGAGTACTTCTTCCACAAGTGTCAGGGCAACATACCCGTGCGGATGCTGGGCCTGCCGGGGTACGTGGACTACGCCGGCGTGGAGCAGCAACTGCGGGGGGCCGGGGGCTTCGCGGCCTTCCCCCAGTTGAAGGAGATGGGCTTCCGGGAGCTGGCCGAGGGGCAGTTCGTCATCGTCGGCGGGCCGGCCAGCGTCAGGGACCAGCTCGTGGAGCTGGTAAGGGAGCTGCGCGTGGGCAACCTGTTGGTGGCCCTTCACATGGGCTCCATGCCCCACGAACTGACACTGAAGAATATCGACCTCTTCTCGCGGGAGGTGCTCCCTTACCTGCGTCCCCTCTGGGAGGGCGAGGGCTGGCAGCACCGCTGGTGGCCCGACGGGACGGCGCCCCACAGGACGGCCTGAAGGAGGGGCGGCCTCAGCCGCAGGCGGGGGCGGTGCTCTGGAAGGCCCAGTCCAGGAGGGCCATGGCGTCGCCGTAGAGATCGCTGCTGCCCAGGACGGCCACCACCAGCCGCCTGCCGTCCCGCTCCGCCGCTCCCACGATGGTATAGCGGGCGGCGTCCGTGAAGCCGATCTTGACACCGATGGCCCCCGGGTAGAGGTAGAGCAGCAGGTTCTGGTTCTCCAGGGGCGGGCCGTCCCAGGCCGGCTGATAGGTGCGGGCCCGAGCTATCTCCGCCAGGGCCGGCTGCTCCAGTAGCTCCGCGCCCAGGATGGCCATGTCCCAGGCGGAGGTGTAGAGGGCGGGGTCGTCCAGGCCGTGAGGGTTGGCGAAGTGGGTGTCCTGGAGGCCCAGGGAGGCCGCCTTCTGATTGAGAAGGCGCACGAAGGTGGAGACGTCCCCCTTACCCACGTATTCGGCCAGGGCCAGGGCGGCGTCGTTGCCGGAGGGAAGGAGAAGGCCGTAGAGGAGGTCGCGCACGCTGAGACGCTGCCCCGGCCGAAGCCCCATGACGGTGGAGCCTGTCTCCATGGAGAGGGCGCCCCCGTCTATATCGGCGGTGACCGTCTCCGAGAGGCTAGCGTGCTCCGCCACTACCAGGGCGGTGGCTATCTTGGTAAGGCTGGCTGGCGGCAACCTGGCGTGGGGATCGTGCCCCTGGAGGAGGAGGCGACAGGGCGCCTCCAGCACTGCCCAGGCGGCGCCCTGGACGGGGGGCGGGGGCGCGCTGGGGGGCGATGTCGCCTGGCGGTAGGGGTTCGGCACCGGCCCCGGCGGGACAGGGGCGGAATCGGCGGGCACCCGGGCGGCCTCTGCCTCCGCCACCGGGGCATCAACATCGCCCGGGACGGCGGGGGCCGCTCTCTCGCCCGGGAAGGCGGCCACGGCTACCACGCAGAGGAATAGGACGATGGCGGGGACGGCCAGCAGGGCGAGGGGCCCGGGTGAGCGGGCCCGGCGCGGCCGGTACAGGTAGCCATAGCGGCCTTTCGTCCTGACCACCAGATGAGAGGCGGCTCGTCTCCCCATGAAGGGCGTCCTCGCTGTCTCTGGGCCGCCCCACCCTCGCTCCCACCGTGGCTGCTTCCGGCGATGGCGGGCCCGCCCCGCGGCCCTCTGGGGCGGGAGCGGGCCCCGGTGCCCCAATATACATCACCGTCGCCCCACTGCCTACGCCCCGCGGGGGCGATAGCCACGCATCGCCCACCCTTGCTGAAAATCTGCTACAATTGCTTTGCCCCTCGATGAAGGGCTGGGAACCTTGACAGGCACGGAAGAGAGGGCACACCGGGAGGGGGCCCCTGAGGCCCTTACTGCGGCGGGCCGCCCCGTGAGCGGGGAGGGGACGGTGCGGAGCGCGGCCCTGCCATCTGGCCAGCCCGGTGCGCCCCGCAGGCGGGGCTCCTCCCTGGCCCCCGGTGCCCTGGCGGGGCCCGACGGCCCCCTGACCACCTATGAGGCGAGGTAGCAGGGCTACGGAGGAGAAACGGCCCCTCGGCTCCCTCCCCCTCGCCCCCCTCCCTGGAGACCCACGGTCAGCGCCTCGAGAGCCACGCGCGGCGTCCTCCGCGAGGACGCCCGAGAAGGGGTGATACTCATGCCTTTACGGGCGGTGTCCCTGGAAGACCGTTATACGCTGGAGGAGGGCACCGTCTTCCTCACCGGCGTGCAGGCCCTGGTGCGCCTCCCCCTGGACCAGGCGCGCCGCGACCGGCGCGCCGGCCTGCGCACCGGCACCGTCATCAGCGGCTACCCCGGCTCCCCCCTGGGCGGCTACGACCTGGAGCTGGAGCGCGTCGCTCGCCTCCTCAGGCCC